>Ga0226835_1000093_pt1 | contig 178082 bp, 140 predicted proteins | sample LAC_MetaG_1_FD_163627 | JGI IMG/M metagenome (GOLD analysis project Ga0226835, IMG submission 163627) | Anaerobic ammonium oxidizing microbial communities from anammox membrane bioreactor (MBR) in UC Berkley, California, United States -... | ecosystem: Engineered > Bioreactor > Anaerobic >... | reverse complement strand
GTGTCCTCATTTGGCGTTTGTGCTTCATCTCGGTTATGGAAGAAGAATTACCCGCACGAGAGAGGAACTCTCCCTTTTATCTACCGGTTTCAATATAGCCAGAATGATAACCCTTGTGGGAATTCCTGCCCTGATAGTAAAGTTACAGGGGATGTAAAGGAGGAAGAGCTGTTGTCTGTGTGATATCGATGGTCACCTATCGTATTCTTTTAGCTTGAAACAACTCGCTTTTGGAAAATAGTGCCTGCTATGTTCCTTTATCACATAGTATTTGTTAAAGAACAGATTCATTTGACCCAGTCTGGATGCGACAACTCAGAAATGGTATGAAAATCGGTGGTGACAACATGAGGTTTTGACACCGAGTGCTTCTTCTGAACGAAAAATCGCAAGACAGCAATGGACCCCCGCATTGTTTGTTCAACCATCGTTGAATACCTTCACGAAAGAGCGTGCCGCTGCAATTGCTCGTTATTCTGAATGCGAATATATCCCACAATTTTTTTCGCATCGATTGTTTTCCAAAGAATCAGTACAGATGCCGGGGTTTTTTGCTTCAAGTTCATGAAAGACGAATTCCTAAGGTATTTGCGATCCTGCCGAACTCATCGTTCGAATGAAATGCAATCGATATACTCCCTCTGCCATTTCTCTCCCTGATCGTCACCTTTGTCCTGAAGAATCTGCGAAACTGGTCTTCCAGATCTTGAATATGCGGGGCCGTGGTTTTTGTCCCGACCAATTTTTTGGGTTTTCCTTGGTTCTTCTCCATGGAAACGATTTCTTCTACCTCTCGAACCGATAGCCCTTCTTTCAGAATACGTTCACAAAGCATTTGTTGAGTTTCATGGTCGCGCAACGCTATGATTGCCCGTGCATGCCCCATCGAAATTGTTCCACGTGAAACCTCTTCCTGTATCTTCTGTGGCAGCTCCAGGAGTCGGAGATAGTTGGCCACAGAGCTTCGGTCTTTTCCCATTGCTTTTGCAACCTGTTCCTGGGTGAAGCCGAATTTGTTCACAAGCTCCTTGAATCCCTTTGCCTTTTCAATCGGGCTGAGGTCTTCCCGCTGGATATTTTCGATAAGGGCGATCTCCAGGGTGTTTACGTCGTCGGAGTGACGGACGATGGCGGGGATCTCTTTTAATCCTAGTTGTCTTGCTGCACGCCAGCGTCGCTCTCCTGCAATGAGCATATAGCCGTGCGGGAGGGGCTTAACGATGACGGGCTGCAGGATACCATGCTTCTTGACCGACTCTACGAGCCCCTGCATCTCGTCTTCGCTGAAAACGTGTCTCGGTTGGTGGTTGCTGGGTTGGACGTCCTCGGGATTGATCTTAATTATAACGTCTTGTCCTGCATTAGCCTCTATCCCGATAACCCCGCCAAGGAGTGATTGAAGGCTGCGGCTCAGCTTTTCTTTTTTTGACATAACGACGAGCTCCTCTCTCGCTTTTCCATTGCATTTCCATGATAGGAATGCTAGGATAAGCATTAATGTGAGAACGACGGATGTTCCACGTGGAACATCCATTGGTTTTAGTGTATGAAATTTTTTTGAATTTGCAAGATTTTTATGTGTCGACGTATTCTTGCCATTGCCGGAAACACTACGCGTGATGTGACGAGGCAGGGACTCTTTTGTTTTGTTGCAGGGGGAGGGCTTTTTCTGGTCCTGTGTTCCTTCTTTTTTACCCTCTTTGCCTTTGGAGAAGAGTTGAGGATGATCAGGGAGATGGGGATATCGACGATTGTGGTCTGCTGTCTTTTCCTTGCATCATTGAGTGCTGCGAATACGATATCCAAAGAGATAGAAATGGGTACTATTGTGATGCTGCTTTCCAAACCGGTCGACAAGCATTCGGTTATCCTGGGAAAATTTTTCGGGATACTGGCCGCTGTCTCGTCGGTATTTATTGTAATGGGTACTCTTCTGACCGTTTTGTTGTGTGTTAGAGAGTCGCTCGATCAGCATATCGGTTTTTTGGCATCGTTTGCGATGGCAGGCTATCCAACGGTCTTCCAGCTCGTATTTTCCTTTTTGCCCGTTGCTATCATGTGCGCTGTCGCGACTGCCGGCTCTGTCTACCTGAATCTGATCTCCAATCTATGTTGTTGCATGGTAATTTATATCGTCGGGAATTTGGCGGGTTTTTTTCATGACCTGTTTCCAAGTGTGTCGAATTGGTCTCTGTGGTGTCTGTACCTTATCTATGCATTTATACCAGACCTTGAGGACATCGGTGCAATTGGGATGGGCGCGAAGGTCGAATTCATGAGTTATTCGTATATGGCATCGTTGCTGATATATGCCATGTTATATATAGCCTTTGTCATTACGTTAGCCATCGAATTTTTTGAGAAAAAAGAATGCCGTTAGTTGATTCATCACTGTTATTGTGAAAGGATGTATCGTTGAGATATGGTATAATTGGAGATGTCCATAGCAACTATGAGGCATTAACGGCTGTCGTTAAAGAATTGCGGGAAGAGCGGGTCGATAAGATATTGTGCGCAGGTGACATTGTCGGCTATGCAGCCGAACCCTTGCCATGCATTGAAATACTGCGCGATTTGGACTGTACCATCGTTGCTGGAAATCACGACTATGCGGCAGTAGGAAAATTTCCTTCAGGATATTTTCATTCTGACGCAAGGACTGCAATTGTTTGGACGACACATCAACTTACCAATGAATATGCAGAATACCTGAAAAGCTTGCCTTTGGTCGAGGAACTGAACGACATCACACTTGTGCATGCTTCTTTAAATCATCCGGAGTTTTTTGATTACATTACGACCGGAAGAGATGCACAATTAAATTTAAGTCTGTTGAAAACCAAAGTCTGTTTTTATGGGCATACCCATGTGCCGTTAGCGATCTTTTTGGTAGATGGAAACCTGCATGTAGATCAGGGAGGGGTTTTTGATTTAAGCAATGCAGATAAAGTGCTTGTCAATGTAGGAAGCGTCGGGCAACCGCGTGACTGGGACATCAGGGCTTCGTATGCAATTTATGACGAAAAAGAAAAGACCGTGCAAATCAAACGTGTTAAATATAATATTCAAGATACCATGAACAAAATCTATAAGGCCGGACTGCCAGAAGTAAATGCTTCCCGTTTAATGGGTTAGGAATTATTTTGCATATTTTTTTGTCGAATTTTTCCTTCGTTACAGATGTTTGAATAGCATATCTATTTTTTCCGACGAGGCCTATCTTGTTTCAGAACTGAATTAAATAGGCCGCCTCGATATGGTCAATTTGTTCAATCTCATGAAGGCATTCCTGAGGTATTTTTGCATCCACATTCACAATGGTAATGGCATTACCGCCGGTTTCCTTCCGGCCAAAGGTCATATGGGCAATATTGATATTTTTTTCGCCAAGAATGCGCCCGATGTTTCCAATAAAACCAGGCTTGTCCTTGCCGAAGAGTATGAGCATATATTTATCAATAACGGCCTCAATTCCATAGCCATTGATGTCAACAATCCTCGGTTCGTTTTTGCCAAAGACAGTTCCTGAGAGTATGGTCTCGTCCTGCGAGGTGGTGATTTTTGCCGTAATGAGGCTCGTGAAATCACTCACGCCGCTGCTTGTGGTAATGTTGGTCTTAATACCTCGTTCTGCTATAAGATGGGGTGCGCTGACCAGATTTACGCCGTATTCAAGGACGGGCTTGAGTAGTCCAACCATAAGGCTATCTGTGACAAGGCAAATATTTTTCTTTGTAATTTCTCCCGTGTAAATAATATCAACTTCTTTGATTCCGCCAACGGCAAGCTGGGAGAGGAGCAATCCCATCTTTTCTGCCAGGAGGATATAGGGTTTCAGGATATTGTATTCCTCAATATTGTATGGGGGAAGGTTTACAGCATTTCGGTAACCCTTTCCGGTAAGGGCATCTGCCATTTGTTCTGCAGCTTCTACTGCAACTGCGAACTGAGCTTCTTCAGTGGATGCGCCCAGATGAGGGGTCGTGATAACCTGTTCTAGCTCAAGGAGCTTGTTGCCTACGGGTGGTTCCACGTCAAAGACATCGATGGCGGCCCCTGCAACCTGGCCGTCCTTAATGGCCTGATAAAGGTCTTCTTCAGAGATGATGCCTCCCCGTGCGCAATTGATAACACGAACTCCCTGCTTCATGATCTGGAATTCCTTGTGGGTAATAAGGTTTTTTGTCTGGTTGTTAAAAGGGATGTGCATTGTGATGTAATCAGCCTGAGAGAGCAATTCTTTAAGATTTTTTGCAATATTGATGCTGTATTGAACGGTAACTTCCGGTGAAATGAAAGGATCGTAGCCAATGATCTTCATTTCTAGCGCTGCAGCGCGTTTTGCAACCTGCCTTCCCACCCTGCCCAAGCCGATAATGCCAAGCGTCTTTCCGGCGATTTGAATGCCGGTAAACTTCTTTCTCTCCCATTTGCCCGCTTTTACCGAGGCGCATGCCTGTGGAATAAAACGCGAGAGAGAAAAGATCATGGCCACGGTGTGTTCAGCCGTGGATATGATATTCCCTTCAGGGGTGTTCATGACAACAATGCCTTTTTTGGTAGCCGCTGGCACATCGACATTATCCACTCCTACGCCTGCCCGGCAAATAGCCTTAAGTCTGTCAGCCCTTTCCAGGAGGGATGCGGTGATTTTTGTTCCGCTCCGCAGGATAATCCCGTCGCAAGAATCAACAATGGTTTTCAGTTCATCGGTTTTTATACCGGGCTTGTTTGATACCTTGAGTCCCGCTTTTTCAAGTATTTCAATGCATATATCAGGAAGTTCGTCAGCAATTAAAACCTGCATATCGTCCTTTCTCAAAAACAAATATCTTTAGAATGTGCCAATGCGTCATGGAATAGTAACCATTGACCGCAACGATTAAAGTTCACTATTTTTATTGGTGTCATGGAAAAAATTCTATGTTACTTATTTTCTCCCAGAAAATCAAATTCAAACTCTCTCGCATTGGCATCTGATAAATATTTGCGATACGTATGATTTTTTGTTAAACTACCCGACATTCTATAGAATAACACTTTCTGGTTATATGCTTAGTTGCCACAATCGCAACACAAAGTGTATTTTTAGTACAAAGAGTACCAATAAAGTATGAATTGCAGTCAAGCGGATACCCATTTAATATTTCCTACAATGGAGCATAATTCATGAAAGGCTTACTTTTCTTTTTTATTGCATTGAGCGCAGGCATGCTATTTGGATTTTCCAGGACAACGAATGCCGATAATCAGGCCGATGGACAACAAGTAATGAAGGAATTGGATGATTTTCAAAAGGCCCTCTCTGGCTGGATGAAGAATCTGGATGCCCTGTCATCTCAATTTACTTCCCTTCAGAAAAGTGTTGGCGACAGTATGGCTCCGTTAAAGGAGTTTGAGAAGACCATTAAAGGAAATGAAGCAAAATTGAATTCTATTGATTCAAGGCTGGCAGGGCTAGAGAGGCTCTCGTCGGTGGCAGATGTCAAAGGGCTGCTGGATTCTTTTGGTAAGACCCTTGATGTCCTGAAAAAACTTTTGTCGGACCTGACAAAACGGGTTGAGGATCAGGAGATAAAAACCGCAGTGCTTGAGAAAAGATATCAGGAGGCACAAAGACCCTTGGAGCCAATTAAAAAGGCAATAGATGACCTCAGTAAGTTAGTGACAGATAAATTGGGCGAGCAGGAAAAAAAGATCACAACGGTTGAAGACAGCATGAAGACGGGGACGGCTTCTTTAAACGCTGCAATGAAATCTTTCGATGGACAATCTAAAATCATTTCTGACTTAGAAATGAGATTGAAAAAACTAGAAAAAGTCGGAGTTGTTATTTCGGGGGCAGTGGCCGCGGAGACTCCTCAGGCAAAGCAAGTGACGGCGCCTGTGGGCACTGAAACAGCAAAGGTTGCCGATGGAACGGGAACTACGGAGGTCGTCAGGGAGCGTGTTGTCACACCAGAAGAAGAGGGTTTTAAAGAACTGGGCGACGGATTTTATATTCGGAATGTAGCACTCTCTCCTTTTGGGTCATCTTCTCAGATTAAAGGTGAAATTAAGAATTTTTCTGGTAGAGACCGAAGTATCGCATCATTTGTCATCAAGGTTTATAATGCTGCGGAAATGCTTTTGTTTACTCAGGATTTTTCTCTTAAAACGTTCAAGATTGGTGAGGTAAGAACCTTTAATGAAATCATCTCCGGCTATACGCCAGTCGAAATTGCACGGTACGAAATTGTTACCAAGAGGAGATATTAAAAATTATTCATGAAAAGTTGCTCCATCATTTTCTTTTTGATATTTTTCTTAGGTATTTCTTCAGCCACTGAATTAACAGCCGGTGAAGAAAAATACCCTGGCATGGTGCTGGTGCCAGCTGGTGAATTTACGATGGGTGATAGTACGCGCTACAACTGGACTTTTATGCTGGCGTATAATGTTTATGATGGGCCTGAACATGTTGTCTATCTTGACGCATATTACATTGATAAATATGAAGTAACTAATGAGCAGTATCAAAAATTTGTTTCCGAAACAGGGCATTGCCAGCCGAGATGCTGGAATGACGTCAGGTTTAATCGGCCGAACCAGCCCGTTGTCGGAGTTACCTGGGAAGATGCAACAGCATATGCGCAATGGGCTGGCAAACGTTTGCCAACAGAAGCCGAATGGGAAAAGGCTGCGCGCGGTACGGATAAGCGTTTGTGGCCATGGGGCAATAAATTTGATAAAACGAAATGCAATGTGTGGGAATCTGGCGAAACGGGACTCAGAGAAACAAAGCCCGTGGGAACATTTGAAAATGGCAAAAGCCCTTATGGGTGTTACGACATGGCGGGAAATGTTTGGGAATGGTGTGCTGATTACTATGACCAGAAATATTATTATACTTCTCCATTAAAAAATCCTTCGGGTCCGGTGGATGGTTTTCAAAGGGTTATTCGTGGAGGAGGACTTCTTTACTTTGGGCATTTTGCACGTTGTGCTGCACGCTACCGCGTACCGTGGTATGCGCAAAGTCCTCAAATTGGCTTTCGTTGCGTAAAGTCAATTAAAAAATAGATGCGTTGGTTTCTGAATGAAAAACGATCGGGTATAGAAAGCGATCATGTCTGTCTCCTACCCAATGCATCATTTGCAAACGCCTGGTTTGCAATAGTAAAACGATAGTTAATACAGGTACCTCGCGTTTCCGTTCTAACACCAGGCAGGCAAAATGTCGTTCTTTGTAATTTGTTTGTATAATTTTAGATTTTTGAGGAAATGAATTTTCGCCGGAGAGTACTTGAAAGATGTCGCTAACAGAAAAATGAACTGTATAAAATCATTTAGCTTGCTCTTATAAAGGAATTGTAACTAATTTGGCTTTGTTGTATCCGTGTTTTTTGGCTGATTAAGCATTTCCTGGATTTGTTTAAAGGTCTTCGTGTCAACCCGAAGCTTACCTTTGATATCTGGCACTCCAAAACGGGTTGCCATATCATCAACATCAAGGAGATTGATATCCAGGCTAGAAATGTTCAAATCAGCAAGATTCATGTTGCGGGCAGCCTCTAGGGCGACAATAATATCGCCACCTATACCAGAAATCGCCTCTCTTCGCAGTTTTTCTCCCTCAGCCTGTGACTTTTTGATCAGGAGATTCCCCGCGGCCTTGCGTTGATCTTTGTAAAGATCTCCTTCTGCCTTCTTTTGTATCAGGTACTTATCAGCTTCTGCGAGAAGTTCGATCGTCTTTTTTGTGGTTTCAGCATCAAGCACCGTAATCGAACGTTCTTTGTCACCGGCTATTTTTTGAGCAACAGCCTCTGTGTCTGCATCAATAGTCTGAGTAATACCTCTTTGCTCAGCGGCTAACGCCTTTGATTTGTTTAAAACATTATCAAGCTCTGCCAATTTAATATTTTTAATCTTTCTTTCGAGCTGTGGGTCAAATCTCATTTCCAAAATAAGTACGTCGATAATGTCAACGTGTTGACTGTAAAGTCGACTGGTAAGCTCTACTTTGAATTCTTCAGCTCTTTTTCGCTTTTCATTAGGATTGTATAAATCCCGTTCAGTCATTTTTCCAAGTACACTTCTGGCAATGTCTCGTATCTCGTTTTCTACTATTATTTTGTACCGTTCGCCAACACCGATATCCTGTCGTAAATTCCATGCCTGTCCCTTTTTGATCTGATATTTAACGATGATATCTGCGGAGACATCATAGTCATCTGCCGTTCTGATTGCTACTTCCTGTCGCTCATCATGTCCCAGATGAGAAACTTGTTTTGAAAGTTCAAGTGTCTGTACCGTGCTATCATAAAGATCCCATTGATCAACGCTCGAAATTGCCCTATGCCATCCAGGACCATAATCCTTTTGTGTCAAGCCTCTCTTTACACCCCAAATGATTGTTCTTACCCCAACCTGATCTACCCCAACCTTTATGACAAAGAATTTTATCCCGATGATAAACAAAACAATAAAAACAAAAATACCGATAGGAATAAGATATTTTGTTGTCAGCTTGCCTATATGCATTGTTACCTCTTTACGAAATAATGTCGGATGTATTGATGCTATTTATTTATGGTGACTTGTCTGGTCCTGGCTTTAAAGGGCTAACCAATGCCGCATCAGGAGGTTCTGGAAACATATAATCGATTTTAGGCGCATCCTCAATATATTTAAATCTTTGTATACTTTGCGGAGTTTCGATGCCTTGCCGAATAATAGGGGTGCTTCTGACGATAGCCTGTTTTAAGCGTTTTGCATACTCAAGCCTGACCAAATTACGTCCACCGTCTCCTTCTAAAGCATTGCGTAACAGCCTGACACCTTCGGCGTCGGTCTTTAGATTGTCAAGAATTGCCTCCGCATCTTTTGCAAGCCTTTCATACTCAGCGTCTGCCTCAAATCTTGCCCGAATGAGATAGGCGTCGGCATCTTGTTTTTTTGCCTCGCTACTACCTCTTGCATCCATGATGCGTTTATCACATTCACCGCGAAACCTTGCCACCTCAACTTCTAATTTTTTCGTTTCCTCAACTACGACCCTTCGTTGATTTTCCATTGCTGCGGAAGCCCTGGTTTTTTGTTCTTCCACTTCTTTGTCTGCCAATCTTCGTTCCTGAATTTTTTCGGCATATTCTCTATAATAACGGTAGTCTGATAAGTCTATAGAGGTAACAGTGAAGCCGTGAGGCTCCAGCATTTTGTTGATCTCTTGTTGTGCGTTTTGTGCCTTGATATCACGCTTGGAAGCAATAGGAAACTCATCTAATGTTAATTCGCCGTAACAATAGTAACAGATAGTACGTGCATAATCATACAACCATTTTTGCTTGAAAATGTCACCTACTCCGGTATTTTGGACGATATGTATGGCGTATTCCGGCCTTAGCATATAATGGATGTGCAAATCCAAGACAACATCGCCACCATCTATGGATTTTACCATGAGGGGATTGCCCTGGGGATGTTTTTCGTCTATCTCAGCCGCCGTCATTTTTAAAATCTGTACTCGTTTGTCCAGTATGTAAATATCTTGAATGAAAGGATAATAAAGGACAGCGCCAGCTCTATTTATTAGTTTTATGCCGCCGGTAAGATTGTTTACGATAACTGCTACTTCGTCAGCAGCAATTTCTTTCCAGCTCAGTTCTTTACCGCCATATACTCCACCGATTATTATCCCTATAATAATTACCGTTGTAATAATCTTCCTATATATATAAAAATGCTGAATCTTTGGTTTGAATGACTTATCCATATTCTGTTCTTTTTTCCAAAGGTAATTGTTGGCAAAGAATTATGATTTTTTTCTTACTCATATGTATTTGGTGGATAATTATAAAAATATATTTTTATAACGTCAACAAAAAATTAAAAAATACAAAATTACAAAACTCTTTTCTTAATTTGCTTTACGATAAAATATTTTTATTTTTACAAATTATGTGGTTAAGTATTTTGCACAACTGTTTATTTTGCAAAATATAAAAAAATCAAACTGCAACCTTGATTGCAGTTTTGTAATCAGGCTTTGTTCGTTTTGTGCTAATGTATAGTTTCAATTTCTTTTGTTTTTCTTGTGTAACTGTATACAGAATGCTTATTAATAATGCATTGCCTTATATAATTATATCGCCTTCCGATTATTTAGGAACATTATTTGCCTGTTTTTGCCTTGGCTAAATGTTTTGATTATTATCTGTTATATATTGGGGTGGATTTAAAAGGAAGAAACCAATGACTTTTCATTTGTCCTAATCTAACCCGGGAGGAAAATTGCAAAATCCCGTCTTGTGAGTGAATTTCGGGACGAATGAATAGCACAACGAAAAACTTTGTAATTTCTAAACGCTAAGTTGGGTCTTCGGCGGCTTTCTGTCTGTAATGCGACGAACCCCTTTGTTCTATAACCACAGCCTTCAAATTCCTTGTCGTTTGCTTTGTGATTCTGTGTCGGATCGGTTGGTTGATATTTATTTGAAAAATATTTATTTGACATTGGTTTGTTTTTTTGTTACCTTAATGCGCAAAAATATATCTGACAGCTTAGAGGTTGGGTGGCGGTTTGTTTTTTTTTGTCGTTTTGGTCAGATTTTAAGCGGACTGTACGTGTGGTTTAGTTCTTTGGGAGAGATTGCAGTGGCTTACCAAGCTGGAATTTTACAGATTTTCTGGATGGGTAAAGGCGCAGCGCATTATTTAAATAGCTGTGTTTTGATAAATATATTCGTATAGACAAAGAATAATTTTGCTTTGTCTGGCCTGCAAGCGCCAGAGCAGTATAAAGAGATATTTTGATTTTAAATATCTTTATAGGGTGCACAAGTTGAGAAGTATTCAGTTGTTTGATTAGAAGGCTTCTGAAATGTGATTGATGGCGAAAATGGAGGTCAGATTAAGTCTAAGAAGAGACGTAAATATTAATTTTGGTAAGGTAGTCGAGACGATTTTCTGGTTTTTGATTTTATATAAATATTTTTTAGTAAAGAAATATACGCTGAAAAAGTACTATTTGTAAAGAGGAAAGAAAATAACTGGAGGAGGAGAAAGGAGGCAAGTTGCTCTAAATTATTTTAGCATGGTAATTTTATCTTGCTAGTTTTGTTGTTAAGTTGGAGTCCAATTGTCCTTTGTTTAGGGAGGTGTATGTAATGAGAAACGGATTGTGGAAGACATGTACAGGTGGTTTTGTCGCTGCCGTCTTCTGCGCAGTGACTGTTAGTCAGTCTTTTGGAGCAGATGCTAAGTCGTTAGAAGAAATGGAGAAAGAGTTGAATGCCTTAAGGGCATCCGTCTCGGCTTTGACAGATCAGATTGAATCTGTAAAGCTGGACAAGACAGTGGCGTCATCTTCTTCTGCCACAAAAAAAGATGTTGAAACCTTGAAAAATGAGGTTAGCACCTTGAAAGAAGAGATGAAGACTGCTGCCCAGGCGCAGCCAGCGCTCAAGGCCGAAGATATTGCCGGGAATGTATATTCTGAGTTTGCCAAAAAAATAAAATTGGGTGGGCAGATCAGAACAAGGGCGGAATATGCAAATGGGCTCTATCAAGTGCCTGTTAGTAATGGTACACTTCCTGGTGCAACGGGAATTTCAAATCGTTTTTCGTCATATGATGACGACTATGTGTTAAACCAGACAAGGCTCTGGGCTGACGCAGATGTAAATGAGCATTTAAGGTTGTTTATTCAGCTTCAGGACGCAAGGACGTTTGGTGCAGAAGGTTCTACGGTTGGATACGCTTATAGTAATACTGAAAATAGCATTTTTGATCTTCATCAGGGTTATTTTGACTTAAAGAAACTTTTTGACCTGCCATTAACGGTACGGGTTGGTCGTCAGGAAATTATCTGGGGCGATCACAGGGTTATCGGTAACTTTGTATGGTCAAATGTTGGTCGCGTGTTTGACGGCGGCAGATTTATGTGGGATACGGATGAAATTCATGCTGAGGCATTCGCTGCCAGGGTAGATGAAAATGGTTTTATCGGTAAAAGTGCGAGTGGTGGAAATTGGGATAGCAATGAAAATGTATATGCTGCTCAATTGGGGCTTAAAAAGCTTGTTCCTGGTGCGTTGTTAGAGCTTATGTATATTCAAAAGAATGACCAGGACGGTTCATCCACGAACTCTACGTTAGTTTCAACAGGAAATGTCCGTGCACACAATAATCCGGGCGTAGTAATCCATGATGTTGGCGCTAGGATTGATGGTAAAGCTCCAGACCTTGATGCTATTGATTACACTTTGGAAGCTCACGGTCAGTTCGGTGACTATGGTGATATGACGCAAAGAGCTTGGGCATTTGCTGGTAGGACAGGGTACACATTTAAGGATTTGGGCTGGAAGCCAAGGTTTGGCATTGAATATGATTACGCGTCTGGCGATAATGACCCGACTGATAGTACGCATAAAACGTTTGATAATCTCTATCCAACAAATCACTGGCAGAATAATTATGGAGCTATCGATTTGATTTCATGGCAAAATATGCATGATTTCAGGGGTAATGTTAAGATTCAGCCAACGAATAAGTTGACCGCTCAGGTTGATTATCATTACTATTTGTTAGCCGAAGCAAAAGACGGTTGGTATCTTGCGAATGGAGCGTTGGCTACTCCTCGTGGAGGTTATGATACGGGCAGTTCTAATTTGGCCCAGGAAGTCGATTTGACGGTAAGCTACCAATTATATAAGAACGTCGGTATTCTTGGCGGATATTCATGGTTTAATCCACAAAGCTGGATGAATGCTAACGTTGCCAATTTTGATACTAATTGGTTCTACTTACAAACCACGGTTACCTTTTAACAACCATGGCTAGATCATCTGCACGTGTTTTAGTTTGATGGTCATAAATGCATTCAATGTAATGATTTAATGGGTGTTGCTTTGCAACACCCATTTTTTTTAACTATATTTTTTAAATGATGAAGCAATATTATCCTGGCTTTGAAACATTTAAACAATTGGCTGCCAGTAGTAATCTTGTCCCCGTTTATCGGCAACTCTTTGCTGATTCCCTTACACCGGTATCTGCATTTCAAAAGATTGCCGATACAGAAAACTCTTTTTTGCTCGAAAGTGCTTCTGGCGGTGAAAAGATTTCCCGTTATTCTCTTCTGAGCTCTGACCCGTTTATTGAATTTACAGCATTTGGCACTCGCATAGAAATCAAACGCCGGGGGAAACCAAAAGAAGTAGTACATGCACAGGATCCCTTGGCTATCTTGTATAGTGAGGTAAAATCTTTTACACCTGCACAATTGGATGGTTTACCACAGTTTTTTTGCTGTGGTGTCGGGTATATTGGATATGACACGATTCGTTATTATGAGTCATTGCCAAATATTCCCAGAGATGATCTATCACTTCCTGATATTCATGTCATGTTTTATGACACTATGATCATATTCGATCATGTATCAAAAACCATTAAAGTTGTTTGTACCGCAATGATTAATGATAGTCATTTGGAAAATTTATACCAAAAGGCTGTTAGTAAAATTGATTGCCTTGTTGAAAAATTGCGAACGCCCGTTATGGCATTAAGCGATGATATCATGACCGAAAAGGAAACGAACCTTGTGTTTTCTTCTAACTTCGAAAGGTCTGACTTTCTTAAAGCGGTAAATCAATGTAAAGAATACATCCGTGCGGGTGATGTTTTTCAGGTGGTAATTTCTCAACGATTTAAAATACAGACGAAAGCCGACCCCTTCAGTATTTATCGTGTCTTGCGTGTAATTAATCCGTCGCCTTATATGTTTTACCTTAAGATGGGTGATGTACAGTTTGTTGGCTCGTCACCTGAAGTTATGGTGAAGGTCGAAGGAAAGAAGATCGTTGTAAGGCCAATTGCTGGTACCAGACGCAGGGGGAGAGACGACGCGGAGGATCAGGGTTTTGCCCAGAATTTAATTGATGACCCTAAAGAACGGGCAGAGCACATCATGCTTTTGGATTTAGGAAGAAATGATGTGGGACGGGTGTCTCGTTTTGGAAGTGTGCAAATTGATGAAAAGATGGTTATTGAGAAATACTCCCATGTTATGCATATAACCTCCAGCGTATGCGGTGAACTGGAAGCAGGCAAAAATGCGTTTGACTCGCTGAAGGCTTGCCTGCCAGCAGGTACTTTATCCGGCGCACCGAAAATCAGGGCGATGCAGATTATCGATAGCATTGAGCCTACAAAGAGAGGGCCTTACGGCGGGGCAGTTGGTTATTTTGATTTCTTTGATAATATGAATACGTGTATAACGATTCGAACGATTTTACTTAAAGGAAATGACGCGTATATTCAAGCTGGAGCTGGAATTGTAGCGGATTCTGTCCCCGAACGGGAATATGAAGAAACGGTGAATAAGGCGAAAGGATTGTTGAAGGCAATAGAAATTGCTGAAAAGATAACACGAGAGCGGGACGTTATAAAAAACGCCTTTAGGAAGTCATGAAATGAGCTTTGCAAAGATTTTGCAAGTCATGGGAATTATTTTGGCATTGAACGCCCTGTATTTTGGCATTGCAAAGGATTCCATGAAGACAGAAATCTTCCTTTTGTTCCTGGGTGTTATGGTTTTTTATGTGGGCAGAATTTTTGAAAAGGGAAAGTGAAAATTCTGTGTAATCGTTAACGACAGGTTCTTTCCTTAGCGGCGGCCTCGTTTTTTTGCGAAGGATAAGGGTAAATCGTACCCCTATTCTTTTTCTTTGATGGTCTCTGTGGTGAAGACATAAATTTCAATGTCTTTCTGCTTCCATGCGCTGGGAGGTAACCCCGCCTTATGTGAGCAGCAAAAGGAGAGAAATTCTTCCTTGTTCCAACCAGTTTCTGTTGCCACCTGAGGCAAAAAACATCCCGACTGGATTCCTTTTTTGATATAGATACCGTGCTTCCCAAGTTCAAAATTGAGCGGATCAATAATGCACGTCAATGGAGACAAGATGGAGATTTCAATCTCCAGTTGATTGAGTTCCGAAAGGGTGATACGATTGTGCTCAAATCGTGGATCGTCTGCTGCCGAGGCCGCCGCCATTTCGGAGACTAACTGATAGAGTGGAAGGTCAGACTGAAGGATTCCAATGCAGCCCCGAAGTTGACCGCGTGTTTTTAATGTGACAAAAACACCGTGTTTCTCCAGCAGATCAGGATGGGTGCATGATACGAGAGGCTTTGGCTCCTGTTTTATTGCCACCCTGATGCTTTTTCTTGCAATGTCTAAAAGAAGTCTTTTCGCTTGTTCATCCAAGGGAGTTTCTTTTTTTGTAGTTAAAACAGATGGGAAAAATCTGTGTGTTATAAGAAATCAAATTCGGGATTTCGGGGATTCATGAAACACGTCTGCAGTAAATGTATAAAATTCCATATCAGTGTCCTTCCATGTGTCACGTAATAGTCCGGCTTTCTGGCAAAGGTGGGAAAGGGTTTCTGTTCTATCCCATCCTTGCTCTATTGCAACCTGCGGAAGAAATACAGCACTGGAATGTCCTTTCATATAAGAATGCCTTCTTTGCCAACATTAAAATCGTCCGGCTTTATTATTCTTTTTGGGAAGCTTAGAACAGAAATTTCTATAGTAATATCAGAAACTTCGTTTGCCTCTATTGGGTTAAATCTCCTGTCGCAGGAAGAGGAATTTATCGTATTTTCGATAACCTCTTGGAGGAGGGGTGCCCTAGGTAAGAGATATCCAATACATCCGCGAAGCCTGCCGTGTTTTTTTAACGTGACAAAAACGCCACATTTTTCTTTTAAATTTGGGGTCAATTGGCTGTTTATCTGGTTTGGTTTTGGTGGGATACCGGTTTTTGCATAGGTTTCCAGCGTGTTTCTGGCCAAAGACAGGAGCAGCGATTTTTCTTCCTTTGTTAAGGAAATCTGGCGGGTTTCGAGTATTTCTTTTTCTGGTAAAATACGCCCAGATTTTGTACCCGCGGGTTTTGTAAATATAATGGACGCATAACTTACGGAATAAGAAAAGTTGTGGGATTGATGCCCGGATGTGTCATATTTTAGTACTTCGCCCGATACAGTATCCGGTAATAATTTCAGGAGCAGCTGAATCGGCATGATCCCGCAAGCGTTTATTCCCGTTTCTTTCCGGTACTTTTTAAGTCCTTCAAAATCCTTGTTTCGGATTTTTTCAAATGCACCATAGTCCATAGCCGCGATGTTCTTTTCTATGTCTTTTTTAAAGGGGATGTAACCATAACCTTCCCCAAAATGCGTAAAATCCGAACTTATCACAAGAAGCGTTTTCTCGTCAATCAGTGGTCGCATGGCGTCTGCGATCCGGTCGAAATCATCCTCGATCAATAGGCCGACCATAATAGGAACCAATTGAAAGGCGTTCAGAGACATCTGTAAGAAAGGTAACTGGGTTTCCAGCGAATGTTCTCCCAGATAGGCGCCTTCATATGTCCCAAAAAGTGGTATACCCTTACGGGAGGAATTGGCAGGCGTGTTCTTTGAGTTGTCAAGAAGCTGATTGCATGCATCCTGATCTACAGGGATAATGCCTAACGGTGTTTTGAAGCCTTTTGTCTTAAGAATAGAAACGCCCCGGAATCGTTTTCCATTTCGAAAATGGCTGGGTGAAAGAACAATGACTCTTGAATAATTGATGCCCTTGATAGCGTTATATCCGTAAGCTGCTACCTGGCCAGAATACTGATAACCCGCATGTGGCGAAATAATAGCGACAGGTCTTCCGTTCGGCGCTGACGCAGGAACAGTTTTAAAAAAACTATTTATCTGATCTTTCAGGATAGTTTCGTTATCGGGATAAAAACGCCCGGCAGCTTGCGGTTCCCATACCTCGATAAGTTCATTTTGCGCAAGCAATGTTGGAGAGATAGATGGGATAATAAACAGAATTAATAAAATATATACTAACTTCATATATCTGGATTCTATACATTACATTGAAAAATTATAACCCTCCCATTATCAAGGGTCTCAATTCAAAGACCCTGGATAGGTATTTACTTCATCACTTTGTATAGAGGCAATTTCAGCGAGACATATCGTGTGAATAATACCCAAACCTGTGTTAAAGTCAAGTGAAATCTACGGATGGATGATGGAGTTTTAAATTGACATTAAAAAGCTTTTCGCTATAATAATAAGGCTTTTGAGTATAGTATTGCATGTATCATTGAAATTGGTTCTTGTTTTAAATTTGAAAGGAAAAGTACGTTTGCGAAGCGATAAAATTACCAAGGGGCTCGAGCGCGTTCCGGCGCGGGCGCTTTTGTATGCCACGGGCTTAAACAAGGATGATTTGGGCAAACCTTTTATCGGAATAGCCAGTAGTTTTACCGATCTGATTCCCGGACATGTGCATATGCGATCGCTTGAAAGAGCGATTGAAAAAGGGATTCATGCGGGTGGCGGCGTTAGTTTTGTTTTTGGTGTGCCTGGTATTTGCGATGGAATAGCGATGGGTCATGCGGGTATGCGGTATTCACTCGCATCGCGGGATCTTATTGCGGATATTGTTGAGTGTGTTGTAAGCGCTCACTGCTTAGACGGACTCGTCATGCTTACGAACTGTGACAAGATAACACCAGGAATGTTGATGGGGGCTGCCAGGCTGGATATCCCTGGTATTGTCCTGACGGCTGGCCCAATGATTTCTGGGCGTTCCGGAAAACAAAAGCTTTCTCTCGTAAAAGATACCTTTGAGGCGGTAGGAAAAAGACGAAAAGGGGAAATCAGCGAAGAGGAACTTTCTTGTCTTGAAATGGAGGCCTGTCCCGGGCCGGGTTCATGTCAGGGGCTTTATACCGCCAATACCATGGCTTGTGTTGCCGAGGCAATAGGAATGTCGTTGCCGCGATGCGCTGCGTCGTTAGCTATCTCTTCTGAAAAGGAACGGATTGCTTATAAAAGCGGACAACGGGTGGTTGAATTGGTAAGAAAAGGTATTACCGCTCGAAAAATTATGACTAAAGAAGCGTTTGAGAATGCCATTATGGTTGATATGGCACTTGGGGGGTCAACCAACTCATGCTTGCATATTCCTGCCATTGCACAAGAGGCTGGAGTAGAAGTCGATTTACCGCTGTGCGATTCGATTAGTGCGAGAACTCCGCATATAACCAGTATGCAGCCTGGCGGTGAATATTTGCTGGAAGATTTATACTATGCGGGCGGGATCCCGGCCGTTATGAAACGGCTATACAGCGATTTGCACGACTGTGCCACGGTGAGTGGCTTAACTACCATGCAGATTGCAAAGGCGGCAGAAATTCATGATGATGATATTATCAGGGCAAAGGAAAAGGCGTATCATAAAGAAGGCGGAATTGCTGTTTTGTATGGAAGCTTATCTCCTGATGGTGCCGTAATTAAACAGACTGCCGTGTCGGCTGGTATGATGCAGTTTAACGGCATTGCAAAGGTGTTCGATAGTGAAGAAACCGCAATGGCAGCGATAATGAATTCTCAGATTAAGAAAGGCATGGTTGTGGTAATACGATATGAAGGACCGCGCGGAGGGCCTGGAATGCGGGAAATGTTATCGCCTACCGCGGCGCTTGTTGGTATGGGTCTTGGGGAGTCTGTTGCATTGGTTACTGACGGGAGATTTTCGGGTGGCACTCAGGGGCCCTGCATCGGGCATGTGTCACCGGAAGCAATGGTTGGTGGTCCTATTGCGTTGGTAGAGGACGGAGACGAAATATTTATCGACATTCCTAAGAGAAAATTGGATTTGCACGTCACAGAAGAGGTGCTTGCAAAGCGTAAGGCGCGTTGGGTGCCGCCTAAGCCAAAAATCACGCAGGGTTTATTGGCCAGATATGCGAAGTGTGTAACCTCTGCAGACAAAGGGGCGGTTCTTGTTGCAGAATAGCAGGGGCCATATTCTTTTGCCTTGCGTATCGAAGAACTCCTGAAATGAATGCTACCCGGTGGTGTAATGGTAACACTAGAGATTTTGGTTCTCTCATTGGAGGTTCGAGTCCTCCCCGGGTAGCCATTGTATTTTATAGGAAAGAACGAAGTTTCGTGTGGTTTTTGCCGAAGAAGGGAAGATGGCCGAAGGTTTTGGGAGTGCTGGCTGTAAACCAAACAAGGTATGAAGAAACAATGCAGATATCAAAGACGCGTTGGAGGTTGGAGAAAGATATGTCTTTTTTTTGTGAAAGATATGAGAGGATGCAATGGATAAAAAAAGAAGGCTGGAAGAAATAAACCACTTGAAGATTTTTTCGGGAAATGCAAATCCTTCTCTAGCAAAGAAAATTTGTGAACATCTATCGATTCATTTGGGAAATGCTTATGTGGGCCGTTTTCCTGACGGTGAAATTGACCTGAAAGTAAATGAAGATGTACGCGGGGCTGACGTGTTTTTAATACAACCTACCTGCCCGCCGGTCAATGAGAACTTGACGGAGCTACTGGTATTTATTGATTGTTTAAAACGGGCGTCAGCTGCACGCATTACCGCGGTGTTGCCCTATTATGGGTATGCACGGAAGGACAGAAAAGACGAAGGGCGTGTCCCCATCACGGCAAAATTGGTTGCAAACCTTATTACAGAAGCGGGTGCCGACCGCGCACTTACAGTCGATTTGCATGCCGCACAAATCCAGGGCTTTTTTGATATTCCGGTAGATCATTTACTTGCCTTTCCTGTACTATCAAAATATTTTGAACAGTTGAATGCGGGGGATTTGGTGGTGGTGACGCCTGATGTGGGTGGAATAAAATTAGCCAGAAATTATTCAAAAAAAATGGGAATAAAGATGGCGATTGTTGATAAGCGCAGGATAGGACCGGAAGAGACAGAGGTTGGGTTTGTAATAGGAGACGTTGCAAATAAAAACATCGTAATGGTTGATGATTTAATTGCTACCGGTGGATCAATTGCCCAGGCTGCTAATGTGCTTAAAGAACGCGGGGCAAAAGATATTTATGTTGGCGCTACCCATCCGGTGCTCTGTGGCGCTGCAGTGGAAAAATTGTCTGCTGCGCCGATCAAGGAGATTGTAGTTACGGATACGATACCGCTGAACGAAAAAGCGAAAGGATTAAACAGTAAAATAAAAGTGTTATCTATTTCCGGACTTTTGGGAGATGCGATAACGAGAATTCATCGTCATGAATCGGTGAGTTCTCTCTTTGTCCAGTAATTTTATGTTTTTTGGAGGTAAAATGGATGAAAATCCTGGAACTAAAGGCAGAAAAAAGGACGACCAAGGGGAGTAAGGCAGTTAGAAAACTAAGAATGACCGGAAAGATTCCGGCAATGTTGTATGGCCACAAACAGAACAATGTTATGTTGTGCATGAAAGAAGACGAATTTATCCGTATTTTGCACACGGGGACAAGGATGCTTTACGTAACCTACGATAATCAAAAGGAGTCTGCGCTTATCAAAGAAATTCAATACGATCACGTTGTGGATCGTGTGCTTCATGTGGATTTCTCACGCATTGATTTGGATGAGAGGGTAAAGCTGAGGGTGCCGATAGAATTAGCCGGAGAGTCTGTCGGCGTAAAGGAGGGTGGCGTATTGACTCACGTTATGAAAGATATAGAGATAGAATGTCTTCCAACGTCTATACCAGAAATGATAAAGGTGGGTGTGACGGATTTGGGTCTGGGAAAGGCGATACATGTAAGAGAGTTGCCTGCATTGGAAGGTATTCGATACATATCTGATGCGGAAGCTGTTGTTGTGTCTGTGCACCAAGCTGTGGAGAAAAAGGCTGTGACTGAAGAAGAACTCCTGGCGGAACCAGAGGTTATTGTCAGGAAGCCAAAAGAGGGAGAAGAATCAGCGGAGGCGGAGAAAAAGGTTTGATGTGGTGTGGATGAATGAAAATTATCGTTGGTCTGGGCAACCCCGGAGAAAAATATTTGAAGACGAGACACAATTTTGGTTTTATGGCAATTGACCGGTTTGCATGGCAACTTGAAACCGCGTGTAATCAGAAAAAATTTCATTCGCTTTTTTGCAAGGAAATTATAGAGGGGGAAGAAGTTGTTCTGCTAAAACCACAGACATTTATGAATATGAGCGGTGTGGCGGTACAAGAGGCTTTAGCCTTCTATAAGTGTGCACTGCAAGATCTTATGGTTGTGGGTGATGATCTGGATTTGCCGTTGGGAAAAATACGGATTAGGCGGAACGGCGGTTTTGGTGGGCATCGTGGGCTCGAATCAATTGCAAATTCTCTTGGGACTATGGGCTTCCCCCGATTAAGAATGGGAATTGGGCGCTCTGCATCAGGAAACGTAAGTAACTATGTTTTGTACCCCTTTTCCGAAGACGAGGAACTCGTTGTTCAAGAGGTCATCGAAAAGGTTTGCAGGGTTTTGAAAACTTGGATTTTTGAAGGGATTGAGATATGTATGAACCAGTTTAATTAATAAGCCCAGCAGAGGATTCATGGCGTCGCAAAGCCGCAGCCAATTCCTCAAAGTCAGAAAAGACGAAGGGTTGTAGTGAAAAAACTCGTTCTGAGGAAAAGATTTTATAAGATCATAATGATAAGGGGTAAAAGGTTTCGTCATTAAGTAAAAACTTTAAATATAGGAGGAAATGAAGTTGAGGATGTACGAAGGATTGTTTTTGCTCGATAATGCACACGCCAGTCTGGAGTGGGATGCTGTGGTTAAACATATCCACGATATCCTGCAAAAAAACGGGGCTGAAATCCTGAAAACAGAAAAATGGGGTGAAAAAAAGTTGGCATACAAAATTAAGGGACATAAACGAGGAACATATCTGCTGATACATTTTAATGCTAAAAATTCAGCCATTGTAACCATTAAAAGGGATTTTCAGCTTTCAGATTATATTATTCGTTCTTTGATTGTAAAAGATGACAAGATTGAGGAGCTTTCTCAAATAGCTACTACAGAAGGATCGGCGGAAAAGAATATTGATAAAATACCAGAAACCGTTATAAAAGAATCGTTGAAAGAAGGCGATATGCCTCGTGAGGTCGCAGATACTGTATAGAATTTTAAAGACATATGCCGTACTTATGATTCAATCAAGGTAAAACGTAGGGTTTATACGATACTGATGAAAGATATGTTTCTATAAGTTTTTTCAAAAGGAGCAGGGTATGGCGAGTCTGAACAAAGTGTTTCTTATGGGAAATCTCACTCGAGACCCAGAGTTGAGATACACCCCGGCAGGACTGGCGGTTGCAAGTTTTGGGATTGCAATCAACAGGGCGTGGACTGCGAAAACGGGTGAACAGAAAAAAGAAGTCTGTTATGTTGACATCAATATTTTTGGACGCAGGGCTGAGGTTGTAGGAGAATATTTTAGTAAAGGAAATCCGATTTTCATTGAAGGGCATTTGCAATTGAATCAATGGGAAACTAAGGATGGACAAAAGCGGAGCACCCTTCGTGTTGTTGCTGATAATTTTGAATTTATCGGAGGATCAGCTAAGCGTCCCATAGATGAGGCAGGCGCCTCCGCAAAAGAGGTCAAACAACCGGACGGAATTCCTGAGGATGTTCATCTTGATATTAATAATGAGGAAATACCGTTTTAGCGTATTTTTGTGGAATTTTTAATAAGGGCAGGAGATATGACAAAAAGAAGGTTTAATAAAACAAGCAAATGTCGGTTCTGCAGGATGGGAGTTGAAGAGGTGGATTACAAAGATTCGCAAAATTTACCAAAACTTACGACGAGTCAGGGAAAACTTTTTTCGAGAAAACGTTCCGGAAACTGTGCTCGTCATCAGCATTCCGTAAAGGTATCTATCAAAAGAGCGAGATTTATGGCATTGCTTCCATATGTGGCGTAGGAGGAGATAATCATGGAATTGTTGTTGAAGAAGAATGTAGATAAACTTGGCAGAATTGGCGATATTGTAAAGGTAAAAGAAGGGTACGCAAGAAATTACTTGTTGCCAAAAGGATTGGCGACGACGGTTTCTCCTGCCAATGTAAAACAGATAGAAAAAGAGAAGGTCAAGATGGAGTTACAGTTAAAGGAAGAAAGGAAGCAGTTGGAGGGGATCTTAGAAAAAATTTCCGCAGCTTCCTGCACCATTCTTGTAAAAGCAAACGAGGAAGGCAGGCTTTTTGGCTCTGTTACAGCCGTTCACATTGCGGATGTCCTGGCAAAAGAAGGATATCCGGTTAACCATGAGATGGTTAAGCTTGATAGTCCGATAAAAGAATGTGGTGATTTTGATGTTGCGATTGCGCTCAATTTTGAATTACAGACAACGTGTAAAGTATCGGTAGTTAGAGAAGAAACGGCCGAACCGGAAGAAGCCTAGTTTGCAGTTGAGGAAAGAATAATGGCTATAGAGTCTCTGCTTGAACGCACATTGCCTCAAAGTGTGGAAGCCGAAATGAGTGTTTTAGGGGCAATGCTTCTGGATAACGAAGTTATAAGCCTGGTCATTCCCTTACTCAGCAAGGGCAGTTTTTACAAAACGGCGCATCAGGAATTATATCAGACTATTGTAGATGTCTATGACAAGGGACAAGCGGTTGATTTGGTTGTCCTGAGAGAAGAGCTAAAAAAGCGTTCGTTGCTGGAAAAGGTTGGCGGTACAGAATATCTTATGGAACTGGAAGAGGCAGTTCCTACAATAGGAAACGTAGAATTTTACGCAAATATTGTACGTGAAAAAGCGATAAAGAGAAACCTTATCGAGGTCGCAGCAGATATACAAAAACAAGCATTTAGTGAATCTAGTGATACCGGGCAGTTGCTTGATAGTTCAGAAAGGGCGATCTTCGACGTTACCCAAAAAAAGTTTAATGCCGCTTCTTCAAAGCTAAACGAAATCCTCAAAGAGACGTTTAGCCGTATTGAAAATCTACATGATAGACAAAACAGATTAACGGGATTATCCACCGGTTTTTATGATTTAGACGATCTTACCTGTGGATTGCAAGCGTCAGAACTCATTATCATTGCCGCCAGACCGAGCATGGGAAAGACAAGCCTTGCGCTCAATATTCTTGAACATATAGGGGTGATAGACAAGAAGCCGGTTGTGTTGTTTTCATTGGAAATGTCGGCACAGCAAGTGGCGCAGAATATGCTTTGTTCTCATGCGCGAATAGATGCACATAAGCTAAGGAAGGGTTTTTTAGAGGATAAACAGTGGAGCGATCTTTCTTACGGGCTGGGGTCGCTTTCCGAGTCGCCGATTTTTATTGATGATACGCCGGGCCTTTCCGTATTGGAAGTGCGTGCAAAAGCCAGGAGATTGAAAGCCCAGTATAATATTCAGTTGGTTGCAGTAGATTATTTACAATTAATGGAAGCGCCGCGCGCTGAAAACCGGCAACAAGAAATTTCCGTAATTTCCCGTGGTTTAAAGTCCCTTGCCCGAGAGCTGTCGATTCCGGTGATTGTTGTATCACAATTGAACAGATCGGTAGAGTCCAGAGAAGGACATAGACCCAGGATGTCCGACCTCCGCGAATCGGGATCAATCGAGCAGGATGCGGATGTCGTCGTTCTTTTGCACCGGGAGGATTATTATGATCCTGAAAGAAAGGACGGAACAGCAGAGCTCATCATTGCCAAACAGCGGAACGGACCTATAGGGGTAATAAAATTAGCGTTTCTTTCCCAATATATGCGCTTTGAGAATTTAGCTTCTGTAGGTAACAAATGAAGTTTTGCAGGATTTTATTACAAGCGACGAGCTTCATCGCGGTGCTTGTTATAATTCTGTGCGTAAGAGGTGAAGTGATATTTTGTGCTGAGATTCAGGAAAAAGCGGTGCAATTTATTAAAAAAATTGAAATCAGAGGAACATATCGAATCAGTCCGGCGGCGATTAAGAGCAGTATTCGGGCAAAGGAAGGCGATCGCTACAACCCATTAACGATCAGCCAGGATGTTGATGCTATCTGGTCGATGGGATTCTTTGATAATATTGAAGTGGAACTGGAAGAGCTAAAAGACGGGCTGAAGCTTGTATTTGTCGTAACTGAGCGGGCCGTCATTGACGAAATACAATTTGTCGGGAACGAAAAGATTAAAACCAAGAAACTGGAAAAGCAAATTGAGGTGAAAAAGGGGGATTATTTAAAGTATTATCTGCTGAAATTGGATGAAGATAAAATAAAGGAACTTTACATAAAAAAATGTTTCAGTCGGGTGCAGGTACATGCGGAGAGTAAAACCGTGGATGGGAAAACCATCGTTATATTTAACATTGATGAGGGCCCTAAGGTTCGTATTTCCAGGATAGCGTTTGAAGGAAATACCGGCTTCAAACGAAGAAAGCTTTTGAAACTGATGGAAACCAAACAAAAGAGATTTCCTGCCTTTATATTTCCGGGAAGATTTGACGCAAAAAAGTTTGAAGCCGATGTAGAAAAGATAAAAGAATTTTACATGAATAACGGATGGCTCGATGTTGATGTCGGGTGGGAAATAGCATATAGGGATGACGACAGGCAGATGTATATTACCCTTCATGTAAAAGAAGGTGAAAGATATTCCGTTGAAAACTTAACCATAGAAGGCGCTGCTCTGTTTACCGACGGGGAATTAAAGAATAAATTAAAACTACAAGAAGGAGGCCCCTTCTTCTTAGACGCAGTAGAGAAGGACACCTACCAGCTCCGTTTGATATATGGAGAACAGGGGTATATTACGACCGTTGTTAAAGAAAAGCATACATTTAGTTCGGAAGGGGCAAAGGTGAATGTGCTTTTTACTATAGAAGAGAAAAACAGGTATTATATTGAAAAGATTAAGATAACAGGAAATGATAAAACGAGGGATAACGTTATCCGTCGTGAATTAACATTTTATCCCGGTGAAAAATTGGATACGGAAAAAATCCGTGATAGCCAGCGACGACTTACCAATACAGGGTATTTTGATATGCAGTCAGGAATGCCAGCCGGAATTAATTTTGAACAAGGCACTGAATCTGACAAACAAAATGTCCTGGTGGATGTAAAAGAGGGGCGAACGGGAATGTTGCGTTTTGGCGGAGGTTTTGGGGCAAACGTCGGAGTGTTCGGAGATATTTCTTACACCGACAGAAACTTTGACGTCACGGATTTGCCGAAAAGTTGGGATGATTTTCTGCAGGGGAATGCCTTCCGTGGCGCTGGTGAGGTATTAACGTTACGATTTAGCCCTGGTTTTAATAGGACGGAAATCATGGCGTCTTTGACAAATCCATCCGTGTTTGACTCTCCTTACAGTGCTGGGGCAAATTTATTTGACTACTTTCGTTGGTATCGGAAGTATGCGCAAAAGGAAATGGGCTCATCGGTTTCCGTAGGAAGGGAAATACGAAGAAATTTTTTTATAAAATTGAGTCCTGAATTTGATGTTATTGATATTACAAAGCGTGATAATACGGAAAACACGCCACAGGCCGTCCTTGATGCAGAAGGTAGCTATTTGAAAGCTGGTATGACATTGTCAGCAAATATAAACAGAACGGATAATATCTATGCACCGGCGAAAGGATACCAGGGAGAATCTTCAATAGAGGTCGCAGGGTTGGATGTGGATATTGTGAAATATAAATTTCAGGCAACGAAATTCAACACCCTCTTTGAAGTCCCCAAATGGGGTAAACACGTACTTTCTTACGGAGGAACATTTAGTATCGTGGAGTCGACTTCAGGAGATGTTGTCCCTATATTTGAAAGATATTATGCCGGCGGTTACGGTTCTATTCGCGGGTTCCGTTTTCGGGGTGTGTCTCCGGTTGATAAGAAAACAGGTGATCAGATCGGGGGAGATGTATTGATGTTGATGAGCACGGAATACCTTGTCCCCATATATAAGGATATGGTTCGTGCAGCGATCTTTGTTGACAGTGGAAAGGCTGACGAAGGCATTAGTGATATCAATTTTGATCGGTTTAGGTTGTCGTCGGGCTTTGGACTAAGATTTAATGTTCCATTTCTTGGTCGCTCTACGATATCTATTGATTATGGTATTCCCATCATAAAAAAGGACAAGGATGATACTCAGGCTTTTACATTTAATTTTGGAGGAGGTAGTAGTTTTTGATTATGAAAGTAGCGAAAACGGTTGAGGAAAAGAGACGTATGGGAAAGGGTATTCTCTGCATAGTGGCAAGTGTTGTGTGCTTGTTTCCGTGGTTGCTGAATACGACTCAGGCGAAAGAGCCGGAGGTCGCAGCTTCTCCATCGAAAGGGTTGAAGATTGCGGTTGTTGATTTAAATGCCGTGTTTGAAAAGTACGAGAAGAGAAAAGTATTTGATGCACAGCTAAAAGAGCAAGAGAAACAATTCCAAAAAAATGTCACGGATAGAAAAAAAGAACTGGTGAGTCTTGGCGAAAAGATACAATTGTTAGATCTCGGGAGTGATGCCAGAAAAAAAGACGAAGAGACCTTCGAGAAAAAGAACATGGAGCTCGAATCGTATGCGAAATTTGCGGAAAAGAGTCTTGCAAAGAAGTACAAGGACTATTTTGAAAGTCTCTATACAGAAGTATGTAAAGAAGTAGAAGATATAGGAAAACGGGAACAATATGATCTGATTATCAAAAAAGAAGAGCCAGAGTTGCAGAGTAGCGGGATTTCTGAATTGCAGTTCAAGGTCGGAATCAAAACAGTCCTGTATAATTCGGATTCAGTGGATATTACTAATCGGATAATCAATAACCTGAATAAACGATTTTCTGAAGGAACCAAGGGAAAGTAGTTTGTGGTCAATACGCAAAAAACGATCGGGCAGGAAATTGGATGCGCCGGTATCGGGATGTTTCGGGGAGAAAATACAACACTTCATTTTAAGCCTGCATTGTTAAATAGTGGGATATCGTTTGTTCGTGTTGATTTACCAAATCGACCAAGAATTTCTGCACACGTTGGCTCTTTATCAAGCAACTACCGGCGCATATTTCTCAAGCGCGGGGATGCAGAGGTTGAGTGCGTAGAACATCTTATGGCGGCCTTGGCAGGGTTAGGAATTGATAATATCGAAATTGAAATAAATGGCAGCGAAGTTCCGGCGGGAGATGGGAGTGCACAGCTCTTTGTAGAAATTTTGAAAAAAGCGGGGGTTGTTGATCTGGGCGGCGTAAAGAAGGTTTTTGTTGTCAAAGAACCCATGGGGGTTAACAATGGAAATGCAAGTATTTTGGCAGTTCCTTACGAAAAAGGATTGGCATTGTCATATACTTTGGATTTTAACAATTCCTTTCTTCAGCAACAAACGTATGATATTGAGGTTACAGAAGAAAGTTTTTGCAGGGAAATTGCATCAGCAAGGACGTTTGGGTTAAGTACCTATATCGAAGAGTTCAGGCGGCTTGGTTTGGGGAAAGGGGTTACTGATGAAAATAGTATCATGGTGCATGAAGATGGTACAATGACAAAACCAGTTTCTCAGAGACCCGCAGAATTGCGATTTCCCGGTGAACTGGTAAGACATAAGATTTTAGATCTGATAGGGGATCTTTATTTGGCTAATGTCGTTATCCAGGGACGTATTATTGCAAAGAGGTCCGGGCATTCGTTGAATGTTCGGTTAGCAGAAATGATTGTAAACAATCTGTGATTCGAAAAGAATTATTGCGTGGCAATGAGAAAAGAGCAAAAGTATTGGAAATTTACAAAAAAGGAAACAGGTTGAAGATTCACAGATCGGCTATTGTGCACCCGGATGCTGTTTTGAGCAAAGAGGTAGAAATTGGCCCTTATAGTATAATCGGCAAAGACGTTACGCTTGGAGAAGGAACTGTTATAAGGAACAATGTTACTGTAGCAGGTATTACGGTCATCGGGAAAAACAATATTATTCACCCTAATGCTATTTTGGGAGCTGAACCGCAGGATCTAAAATATCGTGGTGAGCGAACTTCCCTAATCATGGGGGATAACAATGTGGTAAGGGAAGGTGTAACCATTAACAAAGGCACGGCTGGAGGCGGTGAAAAAACGGTAATCGGCAATAATAATTTTTTCATGGCATATTCGCACATTGCTCATGATTGCATTATCGAGGATAATGTGCTTTTGGCAAATGGGGTGCTCCTGGGCGGACACGTTGCGGTAGAAAGATGTGCCAAGCTAATGGGGCTTGTAGGTATACAACCTTTTGTGACTATTGGTCGATATGCTTATGTAGGAGGCCATACCAGGATTGTTCAGGATGTCCCGCCGTATATGATTATCGAAGGTCACCCTGCAAAGATACGTCAGGTGAACGTCATTGGATTAGAGAGGGAAGGATTTTCAAAAGGGCAAATTAATGAAATCAAAAAGGCGTTTCGTAAAATATTCCGTTCAGGCAAATTGAACAGAAGAAATATCTTGGAAGCATTGGAAGATAATAAAGATGTTTCTCCTGAGGTCATGTATTTGGTTGCCTTTCTGAAAAATATCGACAAGGGTAAGTTCGGAAGGTATCGGGAGGCTTTTCGATACCCGGTGGCAATGGCAACTTGATTATGTCTGATTTAAAGGTTGCGGTAATTGGCGTTGGTCATTTGGGAAAAGAGCATGCAAGAATTTATGCGGAACTGCCAGGGGTGTCTCTGGTTGGGGTCGTTGACGTCCAGCCCCAGCAAGCAGAGAAAATTGCACAGCGCTACCATACGAGATATTTTTCAAACTATAAGGAGGTGATTGACCAGGTAGAGGCTGTGAGCATTGCAGTTCCTACAAAATCTCACTACGCTATAGCAAAAGAATTTCTTCAGAACGGAATTCATGTCATGATTGAGAAACCCATGACAGGCACAGTACAGGAGGCGAAGGATTTAATTGCTATGAGCAAAACAAAAGGAGTCGTGCTTCAGGCGGGGTACATTGAGCGGTTTAATCCTGCAATAGATGCGATAAAAAAACTCGCAATCAATCCTCGGTTTATTGAGTGCCACCGTTTGAGTCCGTTTACCTTTCGTTCCGCAGATATCGGTGTGGTGCTTGATCTGATGATCCATGATATCGATATAATCCTGCACGTAACGGGGTCAAAGATAAAAAAATTTGATGCCGTGGGAGTAAATGTCATTTCTGATAAAGAGGACATTGCAAACGTCCGTATCCAATTTCAGAACGGTTGTGTAGCGAATGTTACCGCGAGTCGGGTATCAATTACATCGATGCGTAAAATGCGATTGTTTTCTGAGGATTCATATATTTCTATTGATTATCAGAAAAGGGATGCATTAATATATAAAAAATCGCCCAAGTTGACGTTAAAGGCTTTAAATTTTTCTGAAATGGATGTCTCAACCATTGCCGATTTGAAAAGTTATGTGTTTGGTGATTTATTAAAAGTGGAGCATGTAAAAATGGATGATTGTGAACCACTAAAAAAGGAACTCAGCTCTTTTGTTGATTGTGTTGTAGGACGCAAAGAGCCTGTTGTTTCAGGAGAAGAAGGATTAAAGGCTATTGAGGTCGCAAATGATATTGTGTGCGAAATAGAAAAAAATCTCAAATTAATCCACAATGCAAAGAGCAGGGAGGGCAAATTATGACGTCGTTCGATTTTTTACATATCGACGCTGAGATTCGTGAGGGTAAAATTGCAGGAAAGGCCGGAGGAGTATTGGGCAAAATGTTGCAACCTTACGTGGATCAGTTTTTTGAAAAAATTAATTCCTTAAAGGTAATTGCTAATATTCAGGGTATGCACGTTTACAACCTGTACAATCCACCATTTCCCAGTCAGGCAGGCATGAGATTTCTTGAACGGAAGCTGAAGATGATGCTATATAAAATGGCATTTCCTGTCACCGCTAATTTAGCCATTACTCATAAATGCCAATGCCAATGTATTCATTGTAGCGCAGATCCTTTTATTGATCCTACAAAAAAGGAGCTTACGGTAGAGGAAATTAAAACTGTTGTTGATGGTGCATTAGATCTTGGTGCAAGCCTCGTTATCTACGTAGGGGGAGAACCCATGCTCCGTGAGGAGCTTTACGATCTTATTCACTATGTGGATAAAACCAAGGCAATCTCTATGATTTTTACTAATGGATTGCTCCTTACCGAAGAGAATGTCCAAAAGCTTGCTAAGGCAGGGCTCTTTTCCTTAAATATCTCTATAGATAGCAGTGAACCTGAACTGCACAATGAGTTCAGAGCGGTGCCAGGATGCTATCAGAAAGCCTTTGCAGGAGCAGAACGTTGCCGCAAGGCGGGCATCTTGACGGGGATTTCTACTTATGCAACCGGCGAAAGCATCAAGACAGGAAAGGTTGAAAAACTCTTAAAAATCGCACAGGAACAGGGATTTTCAGAGGTAACGATTTTTGATTGTATTCCATCAGGTCGGTTCTTGAAGGACACATCGAAGATATTAACGGCAGAAGACCGGAAACAATTAATTGCCCTGACGAAAAAGTATCATGAAATGGACCATCCTATGGGAATTAATTGTATGTCGATTATCAATTCACCGCGTGGTGTGGGTTGTTATGGAGCACAGTCACAATTTTATATGACGGCATACGGCGATATTAATCCCTGTGATTTTAACCCGATCAATTTCGGGAATGTGCGTGACTTGCCCATTCAGGAAATCTGGAAGAAAATGGTAACGCATCCTGACTTTAGCAAGCGGTACCCCACCTGCCGTATGCAAAGCAAGGCATACCGGAAAAAATATATTGATCCGCTTCCAAAGAATGTGCGGTTACCGGTAAAAATAGAAGATATCGCGCCTGTCGAACTTGCCGATCAGGAAATCACCCTTGCAGGGGTAGGATAGTATTTTAACGCTCTCTATCATTACAGGAGGAAAAATATGGACAACGAAATTCACATCACAAAGAAAATGAGCACGGGTGAGGTAACAAAGAAATATCCTGCAACGAAAGCAGTTTTTACAAAATATTTCGGAAAAGGATGCTTCGATTGTCCTTCTTTTGGCACAGAAGACATTAACCTCGCATGTATGATGCATAACACGGATGTTGATAAATTCGTGAAAGAACTAAATGAAGCAGCTCAAAAAGAGACAAGCAAGATTCCGTAAGAATCATCCGTTCTCTATTGTAATGGAGACTCGAGTCTCTGTTGTTTTCGGATGACATTTAGTAATGTTCCTGTCATCCTGAAATAACCTTACCTATTGCATAAATATTAGTGAGGAGGTGCGTTTATACCTTGGAGCCGATATATTTAGAAGACAAAATCAAATTTAACAAAGAACACTTTATTCCAAATATTCTTTACGCTTCGCCAAAGGTAAAAATGCCGCTTATTTGTATGGAGCCCGGACAAGAAATTCCGCCCCATGGTGGACAAAGCGTGGGCATTTTTTATGTAAAAGAAGGGAAAGGGGTATTTACCCTCGGAGATAAAAAAATTGATATGAAAAAGGACATGGTTATCATTGCTCCCGAGGGAACACTTAGAGGTATGCAGTGTATAGAAAGAATGATTGTTTTGGCTATTAGTGTAGGATAAATTAAATAAAAAAAGGGAGAGATATGAGTAAAACACCATCCGTTGTTCTCGATGTGAGAAGTATCGTACCCAGAGAAAGGCACTCAAAAATATTTAATACGTTTGACCGTCTGAAAAAAGATGAAATGATGGTCCTTATAAATGACCATGACCCCAAACCCTTAAAGTATCAGTTAGATGCAGAACGGAGCGGACAATTGGACTGGAAATACATTGAACAAGGGCCTGAAGTTTGGAAGGTGGAGATAACAAAGAAATAAAGAGCCGGTACTCATTGTTCCGAAGGTTTTAAATATACGGTTTATTCTCATCAAACATGGTTGAAGAAAAGGAGAAAAGGAGATGAGTGAGGGGAGAAGAATTGTGACCCTTATGGGTGTGTTTGCCCTGTTTGGCTGTATCCAGTTTGGCTGCGAACAGCAGACTGTGAAAAAAACAGAAGCCGTTACTATTAAACAGGCAGGAGAAAAAGAAGTTCAGGCTAAGCCGGAAGAAGTGGCAAGGGTAGAGACGCCTGCTCCTCGTCCTGTAAAGAAAGAAGAAATGGCGTCTCATCCGAAGGACAAGAGGACTATTCAACAAATTGTCTCTGAAATAACTGGCGAAAAGATTGGCCCTGATAATTCAGGAGATCTATACCACGGTGGTTTAACGGCAACGTATACACCGCCAGAAGAACTACTGCCAGGTGAGGGTAAATTTGGGAAACTGTTTGGGTTTTTACCTCTTATCCGATGGTATGACCCTGATCATTACTATACTCCAAACTTAAACGTTTCCGGAGAGTTTAAGCACGAAGAATGTGTTATGTGTCATATGGTACAAACACCAGGTATCGTTGCGCAGTGGAAAAAGAGCAAACATGCAACCGCGGAAAAGGGCATAGTGGGTTGTGATAAATGCCACGGGAATAATCATCAGCAACTCTATATGCCTTCCTGGCGGCATTGTGGCGAGTGCCATCCTGAACAAAAAAATGGCCACCGTGCTGGCAAGGTTGGGTCTCATACGTATGCTTTCCATGTAAGCTTAGTGGAGACCCCGTGGCAGATAGCAAAGCCGGCAGCAGAGGTGACGGCCTGCGCCACATGTCATGGCATAGCGGAGAATCGTTGTGACGGTTGTCATACACGGCATGACTTTTCTCTGGCAGAGGCCAGAAAACCCAATAACTGCGGTATCTGTCACACGGGTTTGGATCATTATGAATATGAGATGTACAGAGAATCGTATCATGGAATGATTTATGAGTCAGAGCAGCATACCTGGGATTGGACAAAACCTATGAAACCCGCAAATTACAAAACCCCCACCTGCGCCTATTGTCATATGAAAGATGGCGAACATAATGCTCAGAAAGCCTCTACGATTAACAGTCATATGGGCACCGCGCTTGTTGACCGGGGGGCGCCAAGGTTTAAAGAGGCCAGGCAGAATTGGGTTGACACCTGCAAGGGTTGTCATTCATCCCGATGGGCGACAGATCAGTTAGAAGCTATGGATGAGGCGGTTAAGATAAGCTTTACCAAATGGCGTGAGGCCATGAAGATCGTGGTAGATCTTTACAATGACGGCATGCTGGACCCCATGCCGAATGACTTAGCCCCAGACTATGCAGGACACTATACCTTCAGTCTGTTAGGCGGTGAAGGCAGGATGTACAACGTTTCTGACATAGAACGTACATCTTTTGAGATGCTGGTCTATATAACCAACGCCGTGTACAAGGCTATGGCTCATGGAGCGATGTATGGCGCCACGTATGGAAAAGGCGCCTTTTTGCAAGATCGTTGGCTTATCCAGATAAAGAGTGAGGCAAGCCGGTTAAGAAGGTTCAAGGCACTTGAGAATCAGGTAGGCATAGAACACAAGGCTTACGACTTCTGGAAGCACGGCGAATATACGGATATGCTCTTGGGTTGGAAAAGAAAACCGGGCGATGTAGACAAGGCTGCATGCAAGCATGAGGGCGAGAAATGCTTGGTTGAATAAGTTTAAAATAACAAGTCTCTGGCAAGTCAATAAAAGGCTTAATCCGTTTTTTTGGATTAAGCCTTTTTTGTTTTTAAAATTACCACTATCGAGAGACCGTCAGGTGCATCGCTTGATTCGGCAATTTAATTTCATGCTGCTGGAATTGGACCTGCAGCAACAAGTTTCTTCCTTGTCGCGTTAACCACAAGATTCAGGCCTTCGAGCGTTCTTGCGCCGAGCAATGTCATATCGCCCTTTTCCGCAAAATACCACCTCATCGATTGTGAAATATTTATCGACACGAATTATAGCAAAGCCAACACTTCGTGTGATGATAGTGCCGTTCGCCATCATGAAAGAAACGTCCTTCTTCTCTCTTACCACCCCAATCTTGTCCAACGCGGTTTCTGGTAGCCAGGTGTACTCGCTGCCAGTATCAACAAGTAGCTTTGATGTTTTTGCAATTCTTTTCTTGTCCCTATGGTTTTCAACCAACGCCCCTACGTAAAATGTGTCCATTTTATTTCTTCCCATTTATTCCTTATTTTTTGGAATCATCAGGATTTTTTGCTGTTTGTAAGCAACAACCGTAAAGAAATAGGTTATGCCTGGTATCGTATCCTTCGATAATTTGGCATATGTGTGCCTTTTCCATTAGCGCAATTTCTGGTAGGCGGTGCCTACCCCACCTTGCTTCTATAGTTTGTCTGGTCTCAGTTGGTTCAGTTTCTTGCTCGCCGCTGGGTTTCGTTCCAGAATCATGTCATGCAAGTATGGCCAGTATTCCGTTGCCAGCAAGCCGACACCTTGCATGTTGCGCCTGACAAACGATGCTGTTTTGAGCACCCTATGCTTCCGAAGATCGTCGAGGAAAACTGGCGAACCGAGGTGGCAAATTCTGCGTATCTCGCCGAAATATGCATCCCCCTCGCGCCATCCTGCACGACCTCGCGCAATGTCGTTTCCTGAAAACACGAATACATCCGTAATGGCGGAAACCGGAGCGCATTTGTACATCAGCAATAAATCTCCGGGGGTTGCTCGTTTGGACAGTGCCCATTCCATGCGATCATGCTCGTCGAGATATTCCTGTTGATTCTTGATTGCCTGCTGGATCCAGACTTTTCGGGCAACTCCGAAATGTCGCTTCAGTTCAATAACCTCAATCGAGCCGGGAACATCTGGCCAGTCATGATGCCGGCACACAATCACATCACATTGAGTCTGATTATGACCGTGCACCTTAAAACTGCTTGATCTGAACTCGAATTCTATTCTGGTTTTCTTCTCCAAGTCGCCCATTCGCCGGTAGGCAATGCAGTCCGGAAATTGGGGACGTATCTCCTCAATCCGAAATTGAAGTCGGCGCGCGACATGAGCAAAGAGAAAGACGACGCCGAGTTCATTGCTTGGAGCGTACTCCATGGGTGCATTCTTCAAGGCAACTGGCTTATGTTTTTCTCTCATTCTCTTCTCACCCATTTTTTTCTTTATTCTATAATTGTCAGCATTTTCTAGCAGTGATTTGTGGATGCAGGTACAAATCGGCAGAATTACAGATTCTGAAACGATCTACTAACTGTCCAGAAACTTCTCAAACCGGTCAAGCCCCTTTTCGATATTTGTCATAGAAGTTGCATAGGAAATCCTGATGCATTCATCAGACCCAAAAGGGGCGCCTGGGACAAAGGCGATGTGTGCCTTTTCGAGTAACAGGTTTACGAAATCAAAAGAGTTTGTGACTGAATGTCCGCCAACTTTCTTTTTGTACAAATCGGATACATTGGGGAAGGCGTAAAAAGCCCCTTGTGGGAGCAAACAAGAAACCGCATCTATCTTGTTGAGCCGCTCAACGATATATTTTCTTCGTCTGTCAAATTCACGTACCATCATTCCGACAAAATCCTGATTGCCTTTCAGCGCCTCCACACCTGCCAGTTGAGTAATGGAGTTGGCTCCGGAAGTTGTATGGTCCTGTATGTTGGTTGCCGCCTTGATGATTTCTTCAGGACCAGCAGCATAGCCTAACCGCCAGCCCGTCATAGAATAGACCTTCGAAAAACCATTCACGGTAATGACTTTTTTGTAACACTCTTCATGAAAAGCCGCCGGGCTAAAATGTTGGGCGCCGTCGTATAATATCTTTTCGTAAATTTCATCGGAGATTACGTAAAGTCCTTTTTCTACGGCAAAGTCTATAATTTCCCGAAGGTCCTTTTCGGTGTAAACCATGCCGGTCGGATTGCCAGGACTATTCATAAAGAGCAATTTTGACCTGGGCGTGATCGCCTTGGCGAGGGATTCCTTAGTTATCTTGAAATGTTCCTTGTCGGTGGTTTTCAGAAATACGGGTGTTGCGCCCGCCATGACCACCATTTCCGGATAACTTACCCAGTAAGGAGTGGGAATAATTGCTTCGTCTCCGGTGTCACATAAAACGAGCACAATATTCAGAATAGCCTGTTTTGCTCCGGCAGAAACGATAATCTGTGAGGGATTATATCTTATGTGATTTTCATTGAGGAGTTTTTCGCAGATGGCCTCCTTTAATACAGGAGCTCCTGCGGTGGGGGTGTATTTCGTGTAACCGTCCTTGATGGCCTTGATGGCTGCATTTTTCACATTTTCTGGTGTGTCAAAGTCAGGTTCTCCTGCGCCAAAGCCAATTACATCAACCCCTTTTGCCGCTAGTTGTTTGGCCTTAGCGGTGATGGCAAGCGTTGCCGATGTCTTTACCTCCCTTGCGATCCTTGATAACGTCATATACAAACATCTCCTTTTTTCGTCTGGGTACTTTTCTTTAGTTAAAAAACACGGAAGCACCGGGGACATAGATGGAAAAGTAAAATTTTAAGATAATTATACCGTTAGGAATTCTCCGTGTTTCTGTGTTTCTGTGGTTCACGGTGCCTCTTATTCTAAAAATATTTTGCCGGGATTTAATATGCCTTTGGGATCCAAGAGATGTTTTATGTTCTTCATAATTTCTAATTCTCTGGGTGGAATTTCAAGGGGTAAAAAGGCCGATTTTACATTCCCGATACCATGTTCTCCTGAAATTGTTCCACCCACTTCCACGGTGTTGCGGAGAACTTCCTCAATCATCCGCTCTGCCAATGCCTTTTGCTGATCTCCCTTGTCGTACATAACATTTACGTGGATATTGCCGTCGCCGATATGCCCAAAGCTGGCAACTTTTAAGGAAGGATACCGTTTGTGGATACCGTCTATCCTCTCTAATATCTCTAATATCCTGCTGCGAGGAACGCAGATGTCTTCGTTGATTTTATAAGGGGCTATATTGTAAAGCGCCGGGGAAATGGCGCGCCTTACCTCCCAAAGCGCATCGCGCTCCTGAGCATTTTCTGCGGAGGTGACACGGATTGCATTATTTTTTTTAACAATTTCTTTTACAAGAGACGATTCAGCTTTAACGCTCGTCTCTCTTCCGTCTATATCGATAAGCAAAAGGGCATTTACTTCATCGGGTATTTGAATTTCCTGCTTGTATCCCTGAATGCAAGTGATGCTCGATTTGTCAATGAATTCTAATGCCCTGGGCAAGAGATTGTTGAGAATTATCTGGCTTGCCGATTGTATAGCATCCCGCGTTGTTGCAAAAAAGGCCAAGAGGGTTTCAGTCTTTTCCGGCAGTGGCAGCAGTTTTACCGTAATCTGAGTAAACACGCCCAGCGTCCCCTCAGAGCCGACAAACAGGCGGGTAAGATCATAGCCCGTAACGCTCTTCAGTGTCTTGCGGCCTGTGTGGATAACGCTTCCGTCGGCAAGGACAACCTGCAGTGATAGAACGTAATCCCGCGTAACGCCATATTTTAAACCGGTGATTCCACCGGAACATTCAGCTACATTGCCGCCTATTGTGGAGAACGGAGCGCTAGCAGGATCTGGTGGATAAAACAGTTTGTATTTTGCAACCTCGCTTTGGAGCGTTTGGGTGACTACACCGGGTTCTACCGTGGCTGTCAGGTCTTCAGGGCGGATCTCTATAATGTGATTCATTGGGGTGAAATCTAATACTATGCCACCCTTTACCGGCACAGCGCCTCCGGTAAGCCCTGAACCTGCACCGCGGGGATACACGGGTATTTCGTTCTCATGTGCAAGCTGTAATATAGCAGAAACGTGACAGGTAGATTGTGGCCGCACAACAACATCCGGTACGTATTTTTGTTTCGAGCCATCATATGAATAACATATCCGGTCCTCGAGGATGGAAAATACGTTTTCTTTTCCAATGAGTTGGTTTAGTTTTTCTGTAACTAGGGCCGCTTTTGTCTTTTTGCTGGTAGTTGTATTCATGTTTAGCGTTTTAAGGTTCTTTAGTCAGGAGCTTAGCCCTCACCAGTTCCTTTTCCTCTCAATCCATCCTCCTCCTATAACCGTCTCGTCATCATAAAAAACGACTGCCTGTCCCGGAGTAACGGCTCTCTGTGGTTCTTTGAAGACGACACGTACCGTATCTGGCTTATAAGGATATACGGTAGCATCTGCCGCAACATGATTGTAACGTATCTTTGCCTGAACGTTCATGGGGGAATCGAGCCTGTCGATCGATATCCAATTTATCATTGACGCTATCAATTCATCTTCCATAAGTTCGGCCTCGGTACCAATTACGACCGTATTTTCCCACGGATTTATATCGACAACATACCGCGGTGTACCCAGGGCAACGCCAAGCCCTTTACGCTGTCCAATGGTAAAGAAGGGTGACCCAGGATGTCTTCCCAGAATGTTTCCCTGTGTGTCCTTTAGAAGCCCCGGCGTTATCCGGCTTCCGAATCTTTCAGATAAAAGGGAGCGGTAGTTGTTGTTGATGACAAAACAGACGTCCTGGCTTTCAGGTTTATCCTTGGTCTTTAAATTTAAGTTCCTGGCGACTTTCCGAACCGCTTCTTTGGTTGTCGTACCCAAAGGGAAGATAGTTCTTAAGAGCTGGTCCTGATTTAATGAGAACAATACGTAGGATTGATCCTTGCGGGAATCCGTACCCTTTTTCAGAAGATACCGGTTATTTGGCTTTTCAACCTTTGCATAGTGCCCGGTTGCAATAAAATCAGCATCCAGCATTTTCGCAAAATCCAGCAATCTGCCAAATTTGAGATCCTGATTGCAGAGGATGCACGGATTTGGGGTTCTGCCATCGAGGTATTCCGTGCAAAAGGCATTAATAATGCGGTCAAAGGCGTCTTTAAAGTTTAGTACATGGAATTGAATACCGAGTTGATCCGCCACGGCACGGGCATCATGTGCATCTTCCAGGCTGCAGCAGACCTTTGTCTTGGTTATCGTATCGAGCTTATCAATACCCAAACGCATAAACAGGCCAACGACTTCATATCCCTGTTCAACCAAAAAATGTGCGGCAACACTGCTATCGACACCGCCACTCATGGCAATAACAACTTTCGTCTTCATACTATAAAAAACCTTTTTCGCTACGTTGTGATTTCGATGTCCCGGTTTCTGTTGTAATCAAAGTTTAAGTGGTACGGGGGTGAAAGAGGTTAAAAATATAATGAACAGAATTATCCCTAGGATCTTGCGTTTGCGGTCGAGGTGGGTAATCTCGTCGATGGGTGCTGGATGTCTGAAGCCAAAGATAAGGAGCAAAATGGCAAAGACCATCCAACCGGGGTATAAAAGGATCGCTATTATGCAAAAGATAAAAATGCCAATGCGGTAAACAATTGCGCTCTTTTTACCCAACAGTGCATACACGATGTGTCCGCCGTCTAGCTGTCCAATCGGCAGGAGATTAAGTGCGGTGACAAATAATCCCGCCCAGCCCGCAAAGGCGACAGGATGGAGATAGATATCCATTCCATCGGGTAACTGGCCAAATATCAGCTTGGATATACATGAAAACAGGATTGGTTCTCCAAGTCCCAGATAATCAGAGGTATCACTGGGTACGGGGCGTACGTCCGAGAGATTTAAGCCGATAATAATGGCAGGAATAGAAAAGAAGAGTCCCATAAGCGGACCAGCAGCACCAATATCAAACAAAGCCTTCTTGTCTGGTATAAGCCCCTTCATTTTGATCACAGCGCCAAAGGTGCCGAAAGGTGGAAGAGGAAGTGGGAGAAAATAGGGCATCGTAGCGGCAACACAATACTTTCTGCACATGAAAAAGTGTCCCAGTTCGTGGGAAAGCAGAATCGTCATGATGGTAACTGAATACCATGGACCATTAACATAATACGTGGTCAAAAATGTTGCAATAAAGAGCAATACATGGATGCGCGCCTTGCTAAAGAAATTTTCTGAAGTAACTTGTTCCATAACGTAATGATATTATCAAAAAAAAATCTCAAATTCAATTGGATTTGCGTGTCCGGCGGAACAATTGCCGGATATGTCTTATGCTGATACATCCTTTCCTTATGCAGTAGTCAGTGTCCGTACAAATATTTTTTGTGTCATCGTGGAAACGAGTGGGTAAAATTTAGGGGGAAAAGGTTGTAGTGAGGCATAAAGGAAGGTGAAAATGAATTGAAGAGGATGAAAAAAGATGGCAAGATACGACGACAGGAAAAAGGAAGCGGCTCCCGGACGAACATCATTCCCCCGGGTTTCGTCCGAAGACAGAGACACAGGGGATATTTTGGCGATGCAAAGACACGTGTTATCCGACTTGTTCGGACTCAAAAAAACGGTGTTCTGTTGTTGTGGTGAGATGCACCGTAGCTATTATAACAAAATAGTCCAGTGGGTACAAGGACTTATCCTGTGCAGAGATGCGGGAAGGTCGGGTTAACCCAGAGTCCTGCTGTCGGTTGAAAACGCTGTTAGCTGTTTATTGCGCCAATCTGAGAAGGGCAATGGCTACCTATGAATCAGCTTGCTTACCAGCTCTTTTAACGGCGAGGAGTACTTTGCGATGTTGTTTGAGGAAAGACGAACCGTAAGCCGACCTGAAAATGGTTTTTCTGGCTACTCGTTACGTTGAGCACAGAATTCCAAATAATCGTCAACGGAATCTTGGAATGCTTTTTTAGCTCTTCTATGAACTTGTCGTGAAAAGTAATTACGTCACAGATGTTGACAACTTCACTTGGTCCGAGACACAGAACCCTTATGCTGCATCATAGTTCAACTCCTGTTTCTATTAAAAACCGACGCATCGGGACGATTGTGCCTTTGTCAGTTTCTTTTCTGGGAAGCAGGCGATGAAATACCGCTCGTACATTATTAAGTACATTCGCACTCGCGAACCTCATCTTTCACTAATCTCCGCACCGCGTGAAATTAGCGAGCTTTCAATGCCCTTCCAGAGAATATTGGAATGAACTGGGAGTCTCGAAGATTGTATGTAACGTTTTAGGAAGCTTAGGCTTCGTTTCTTGGCGATTGGAGTGATAATGCGGGAGCAAGGCGGATCAGCAATATACCGTGTTGTGCAATTTCAGCACGGACAAACCACGTTTGTCCGTGCCATTGCAATTATTTTATTTATGCCCATGATTCTTCCTGGCATTACTGACTCTGCGCTGGAGACCACGCTGCCTGATGCTTGAGCAGTTTCCATCTCCTCTGAATTTCTGCCTCCGCCTGCTTCATAAGCGCTGCGGCAACCTCAGGATTGCTTGCTTTTAGTGCCCGGTAGCGATTTTCATGATAGGCATATTCTTCAAAGGGAACGGACGGGTCTTTGCTGTCCAGAACCAACGGGCTTTTCCCCTGGGCCTCGAGCTGAGGATTATACCGGTAGAGAGGCCAGTAGCCGCTCGCTACAGCATTCTTCTGTTGCTCGATACCCCTGCTCATGTCGATGCCATGCGCAATACATACCGAATAAGCAACAATGAGCGCAGGGCCGTTATAAGCCTCTGCCTCCGTAATCGCCCTGACGGTCTGCGCAAGATTTGCACCGAAAGCTATCTGGGCAACATATACTTTACCATAGGTGGCTATCATCAAGCCGATATTTTTTTTAGGAGTTCTCTTTCCGCCCGCTGCAAACTGGGCAATTGCCCCCAGTGGTGTAGCCTTGGACATCTGCCCGCCGGTATTCGAATAAACCTCGGTATCCATAATAAGGAGCTTTATGTTTTCACCTGATGCCAGTACATGATCAACCCCGCCATATCCAATATCATAACCCCACCCATCACCACCAATCGACCATACCGATTTCTTCACCAGGTAATCAGCAAGGGAGAGGAGGTTTTTTGCATCAGGTGCGGCATCCTTTGATAACCTTTTTTTCAGCTCTTCTACACGCACCCTCTGTTTGTCAATCCCTTCCTGGGTAGACTGGTCGGCATTTTTCAACGACTCAAAAAGTTCTTTTGCATCCGCATACCCAGGGGCCTTGGCCAGCTTATCCAGTAATTCCACTGCCTGTGAGTGAAATTTGTCCACGGTCAGTCTCATACCGAGACCAAATTCAGCCGTATCCTCAAAAAGAGAATTTGACCACGTAGGTCCGCGCCCGTCGGCCCTTTTGGTATAAGGTGTTGTTGGTAAATTGCCGCCATAAATAGAGGAGCAGCCGGTGGCGTTGGCAATAATCAATCGGTCGCCAAACAATTGGGTAAGCAACTTTATGTAGGGAGTCTCACCGCAACCCGGACAGGCACTGTGATACTCAAAGAGCGGCTTTACAAACTGGCTCCCCTTTACGGAATTGGCATTAAACCTCGAAGTGTCCGTTTCGGGAAGATTGAGAAAGAATGCATAATTCTCTGCCTCTATCTGACGAAGCGGCTCCTGAAGCTTCATATTAATAGCCTTGACACCAGGAATCTTGTTCCCCTGCGCATCCTTCTTTTGGCCTGGGCAGTTAAACACACAGGAACCGCATCCGGTACAATCTTCCGGCGCTACCTGAACGGTAAACTTGAGCCCTTTCAGTTCTTTTCCTGTTGCGTCGACTGATTTAAAATTTTGAGGTGCACCTTTTAGCGATGCGGAATCATACGCTTTTATCCGGATTGTTGCATGAGGACAGACAAAGGAACATTGACCGCATTGAATACAGGCATCAGGCTCCCATTCGGGGATATGCACCCCGATATTTCTCTTTTCATACTGTGTCGTCCCGGTTGGCCAGGTGCCATCTGCAGGTATAGCAGAAACGGGCAGGCTATCTCCTTTGTTGGCAACCATCTTTGCCGTTACCTTCTTAACAAAATCAGGTGCATCTTCAGGCACCGGAGGTCGCATCCTGATCTTGCTGGTAATCTTATCGGGCACTTTTACCTCTACAATATTCTGAAGCGCCTTGTCTACTGAGGCATAGTTCATCTTCACTACGTCCTCACCTTTTTTGATATACGTTTTTTTGAGTTCCGCCTTAATTGCCTCAATGGCCTCTTCCTTAGGAATAATGCCTGAAATAACAAAGAAGGCAGTCTGCATGATGGTATTAATCCTTGAACCCAACCCGATCTCTTCGGCGAGAGCGATAGCGTTAATAATATAGAACTTCATTTTCTTTGCGATAAGCTGTTCCTGCACCTCAATCGGCAGACTGTCCCACACTTCATCTTTATTGTGAGAGGTAGTAAGTAAAAATGTTGCGCCTTCCTCCGCACTGGATAACATGTCGAATTTTTCAAGAAATGAAGGATTGTGACAGGCTATGAAATCTGCCTTCGAAACAAGATAGGGATTGAGTATCTTGTCCTTTCCAAAGCGCAGATGGGATACCGTTGTTGAACCCGATTTTTTTGAGTCATACATAAAGTAACCTTGCGCATAATTATCCGTTTCAGAGCCGATAATCTTAATTGTGTTTTTATTTGCACCAACGGTGCCATCCGCACCCAGCCCGTAAAACAGCGCCCGGTATGCCCCCTTCCCTTCTATCGTAAAGGATTCGTCGTAAGCAAGACTGGTGCCCGTGACATCATCATTGATACCAATGGTAAAGTGGTTCTTTGGTTTATTCTGTGTAATATTGTCAAACACGGCCTTCACCATCGCAGGGGTAAAATCCTTTGAACCGAGCCCATAACGGCCTCCGACCACCACCGGATAATCCTTAAATTTTGCTATGCCCTTATCCATTGCTTCGCCGATGGCCGTTCTCACATCAAGGTATAAGGGTTCACCAATAGCGCCGGGTTCCTTGGTGCGATCAAGGGCGGCAATTGCTTTTACACTAGCCGGTAAACTATCAGCAAAGGCAGCCACATCAAATGGCCGGTAAAGTCTCACCTGAACGAGCCCCAGTTTTTCTCCCTTCGCATTGAGATTCTGGATGGTATTGAGTACCGTCTCTCCGGCTGAGCCCATAATGATAATAACGCGTTCCGCATTGGGTGCACCAGAATACTCAAAGAGTTTGTACTGACGTCCGGTAATCTTTGCGAACTTATCCATTGCCTTCTGCACAATAGCCGGAGTTGCATGATAATATTTATTAACCGTTTCCCGCCCCTGGAAGTATACATCCGGGTTCTGCGAGGTGCCGCGGATATTGGGGTTGTCTGGGGTAAGCCCCCTCTTGCGATGGGCTATAACAAGCTCATAATCAATCATCGCCCGCATATCATCGAAGGAAACCTCTTCAATCTTTTGCACCTCATGAGACGTCCTGAAACCGTCGAAGAAGTGCATAAATGGTATTCTGGATTCGAGGGCAGACGCCTGGGCAATTAAGGCGAAGTCCATCGCCTCCTGCACGTTTTTTGAGCATAGCATGGCAAAGCCTGTGGAGCGCGCAGTCATGACGTCTGAATGATCGCCAAATATGGATAGTCCCTGACATGCCAGGGAACGGGCGGTTATATGAAATACCGTTGGGGCAAGTTCTCCGGCAATCTTGAACATATTCGGAAGGAGTAACAAAAGCCCCTGAGAACAGGAAATAGTGGTTGCCAGTGCGCCTGTTGTCAGTGACCCGTGCACGGCGCCTGCAACTCCTGCCTCCGATTGCATCTGACTTACCTTCGGCACCGAACTCCATATATTTACCTGCCCGGCAGCCGATTTCGCATCGCAGATTTCCGCGATAGGTGAAGAAGGAGTTATGGGGTAAATTGTAATAATTTCATTTGTGGCGTGCACCACATGTGCACACGCCGTACAACCATCAACCGTTATCATTTTACGACTCATACATTCTCCTTGTTGGTCTTGGTGTTGAGAAAAAACCTGACGCGGCCATACCGCAACCCAATCCCTTTCCTAGTAAGGGATGTGTAAAAAACTCAGCAAAGAAAGATTTTATATGATTTTTTCGTCTCAAATCGTAATTTAATTGTATAGAAATTTTCATTTTATTTAAGCGAGTTACCGGATGCCACTAACAAACGTCGTTTGTCAGTGTGATATATTCCAAATCCGTGTGTATATTCAAACAACATGGACAAACCAGCTTGTCGTTTGGCTGATCCTTCGGCAGGCTCAGAATGTAGCGCCGTGCATGATGGGTCTGACGAACCATCACGACGAAGTCCATACTACCTTATAACCGAAGACATAACTTGTGATCCGTAAATTTGCTATCTATTTTCATTGTACCCTAGTGTCTCTGTGGTAAATACAAATGATATTCATTTAAGATACATTATTTTTCCTACATTGTCGAGGAAATATATTTTCTATGTAAAAACTCGACCACAAAACGACGTCCATATTACGGTTCACAAAGTTAACTCCTATCTTTGTAAAAGGTTAAAATTAAAACAGAAACATTTTTAATATTGACTTCAAAAAGACATGAACGTATAATGTTCTTCCTTTGGATTTTTCTCGGAGAAGAATTTCTGTAAAAGGATACGTCGATGTATATTATTCTTGGATACGATGAAATCGCCCATGCTCTGGCCAGAAATTTAAGCAGGTCTGGCGAGGAAACCCTGGTGGTTGGCAATGACGAGGCTGTTTTTGCGGGCTTAAAAGAACCCAATCTGCGCACCGTGGTTGCCGATATTCATACCGTAGACTTTGGTTCGTTACCGATGAAAAATGCCATTGCTCTTATCCTTCTTCAGAAAACGTACGATGACAATTTGATCTTAGCAAACCGTATCAGGAAGTTATTTCCGGATAAATTTATCTTATCGCGCGCAACCGATGATACAGAGGATGCTGAATTATTAAAGAATGGTACAGATCGTACCGTGCAAACCGTTAGGATTATTGCCAATGCATTACAGAACGAGCTAGAAACTGCAAAGCTGAAAAGGTCTGTTTTTCGTTTAGTAAGTGTTATTCAGGCGGCAAAGAGCAAGGGACTGGCTATTTTTTTGCAGGATAATCCTGATCCCGACGCCATTGCCTCTGGATTTGCACTTAAACGAATTGCTGAAAAATATAATATTAAATCCAATATTTATTACGGTGGAAATATCGGTCATCAGCAAAATAAGACCCTCGTCAATTTGTTGGAAACGGATCTGATTCGGTTAAAAACCACGGATGAGGTGCTGAAAATAATTAATGCCGCGGATAAGGTAGCATTAATAGAAGCGTCTATTCCTTCAAAAAATAATATATTGCCAATAGATACGATTCTTCACATTATCATTGACCATCATCAAACGGACTTTAGTCTTGTTAAAGGTGAGTTTGTTGAAATTTTACCCCATATTGGCGCCACGTCTACAATCATGACACGGTATTTGAGGCATCTGAATATTGTTCCTGATCCACCCCTTGCCACGGCCCTTCGTTATGGAATACGGGTAGACACAGGGGGGTTTACCAGGAATACAACCACGGAAGATCTCGACGCAGCGGCTTACCTCTCGCCTTTACTGGATACGGCGCTCTTAAATCAGATCGAAAATCCTCCCATGAGCGCAGAAACCATGGATATCATCGGAAAGATTATACGAAACCGTGAAATACGGGGTTCGTATCTGATATCTTTTGCAGAATTTATAACTGACCGAGACGCATTACCGCAGGCGGCTGAATTGATGTTGCAAATGGAGGGCGTATCTACCGTTCTCGTTTTTGGTATCGACAAGGATAAAGTCCAGCTATCGGCGCGAAGTGTAGATTCAAGGATCAATCTCGCATTTTTATTACAAAAGGCTTTTGGATTTATGAATGCAGGTGGACATGCCAACATGGCGGCAGGAAGTATCGACTTAGGGATTTTTGGAGACGTGAACGATAAGAAATCACTTTCAAGAATTACACTTGATGCGGTAAGAAAAAAGTTTTTTTCTGCGGCAGGAATAGACATAGAAAAACGGGAAATACCCGACGACTTAGAATTAATGGTCGGCAACAGTATTAAGGATTAATCGTAATAACTATTTGAAAAATTAAGGAGGGGCACTATGAGAAAAGGGTTTTGGGTGTTAGGTTTAATAAGTCTTACCATTTTTTTAAGTTCTTGTGTTACCACAGAAACACAAGTCAAGGAAACAAAAACACCACAAGTAAAAGCGGAGACTCTGAAAGAGACCAAAAGACCGCAGGCAATACCAATACCTACTCCAGAAAAAACTGTTGCCCCTGAAACTCAAGTAACAAAACCAGAAATCACTCTGATGTCCAAGCCAACAGTGTCAGAGACGCCGGTAGCACCTGAAGCTCCTGTGACACCGGCTATAGTGTCCGAGGTTCCACCAGTATCTGAAATTCCTGAAGCGCCAAAGGCACCGGCGTTACCGGAAGTACCGACTGAACCAGAGGCACCAGCAATGCCGGAGGTACCAGCGGTGCCTGAAGCAGCAAAAGCACCGGAAGTACCGGCAGTACCAGAAGCTCCAGCAATACCAGAGGTCCCGGCAGTACCTGAAGCAGCAAAGGCGCCGGCATTACCGGAAGTACCGGCAGTACCAGAAGCTCCAGCAATGCCAGAGGCCCCAGCGGTACCTGAAGCACCAAAGGCGCCGGCGTTACCGGAAGTACCGGCAGTACCAGAAGCTCCAGCAATACCAGAGGCCCCAGCGGTACCTGAAGCGGCAAAGGCACCGGCATTACCGGAAGTACCGGCAGTACCAGAAGCTCCAGCAATGCCTGAGGTCCCAGCGGCACCTGAAGCACCAAAAGCCCCAGTTGTACCAGAAATTCAAACTGCACCAGAGGCTCCACATGCCGCTGCCCCGGAAATACCATCAGTAAAACCTCAGGAAGAAAAAACAGAAGCATTATCGCAGGAAAAAAAGGAATCTATGGCTGAAACACTGCACAAATGTGCAACTTGTAATAAGGAAGTTGGGGAAGGGCACATTTGTGGTATTACCACATATTGTCAGCAATGTAAAGAGGAAGTGGGCAGTGGTCACATTTGTGATTTAACATACTTTTGTAAGGATTGCAAAAAAGAGGTGGGGGACGGACATATCTGCGGAGTAACTACTTTTTGTTCAACGTGTGAAGAAGAAGTAGGTCCAGGTCATATCTGCGATGTTACTTACTTCTGTTATGATTGCGAGAAAGAAGTGGGAGATGAACATATTTGTGGTGTAACTCATTTTTGTCCTATCTGCAAAGCAGAAGTTGGAGCAGGGCACGAATGCGGAAAGACGTATTTCTGCTTTGATTGCGAGAAGGAGGTTCCCAAAGACCATCAGCATGAACCGTCGGAAAAGTAATCGTCCAATATCAGCATTTGCAGAATGTAATTTTTGCAAAGTTCTTTGAAGTTATTGTGACAGTAGATAGCTGCAAAGATATGCAATTAACTCTGCGAGGGTGCCTGAAAAGAGTATATTTCCTGATTTGAAAGGATTGGTTTTATAGCGGATTTATTGTATGTTCTTTAATACGGCAGGCAAAAGCTGTCCTGTTGCCTGCCGTAGGTCAAAGCCATTATAACACTGACAATAACAGTATGTGATTCCCTTCTGGGCGAAGGAGGATGTCGTGTTTATGAAGAAGAGATTTCTAACTTTGCCATCGGTTTAAGGTTCTGTGAAGCATTGGTATATTTTGCTGTTTGCAAAAGGTACAACGGTACATGGTATTTTATAATTCATTTATCATTAAAATGTTATAAATATTTTGCCGTTGTTAGTTATTTCAAAAAATTAAGTAAACAATCTCTCTTTCTTAATAAAACATTGCTTTTTGATTTAAATTGAAACCGGACAATACCGATGATGATTCGAAATAATAATTTTATCCGCGACATTAAACGATCGTGTGGTTAAAACTGATCTAATAATTCCTTTTTCTTTTCTGTGTAATCTGTATCTGTGATAAGCCCTTCGGTTTTGAGATCTCTTATCTCCTGTAACTGTTCCTTTATGCCCAGATTACCCATGGCCTCTCTGAGTATTTTGGCCTTTTTGTAGTCGTAATCTTCTGCGGAAACAATTCCCTCATCAACCATTTCACGCAAGAGCATCAGCTTGTTTTTTATTTTACTTTCCTGACGGTTTTCTTTTACAATGGTTGATGGATTCGGTGCGTGCGTTTCGCCAGTACCACCCATTTTTTCTTCCAATTTTTTTAGGCGAGTATCCAGTTCAGACGTTCCCACCTTGATCTTTTCATCAATCGTTCCTGTCCGTTGTATTACAGGCTGCTGGTAGATTTTATCCGATAGATCAATAACCAACCAGTTTTCATGATTTGATTCTAATCGTTGTCCGGCTGCGGGAATCAGTCTCCAAAAGCGACTATGCTTTATTTGAGCAGGGTTTTCTTTTTTTGTTGTATATTGCTTCTTCTCCGACATAGTATCATTATACGTTTGCAGCATATGAACTCGGCTAAAGGCTATGTTGAGGCTATGATCTAAAATAAATACGATACCGTAATTTTGCTGGTCCGTTAAAAGTAAACGCTCTGAATAGGATGAAATAGCAATAACCTGGGAAGGTGTTGCTACGGAAAATGCCTGTATAATCAACGGAACTAATTTTTGTATCTCGTCATCCTGAAAAACACGCAAGGCACCTTTCTTCTTTAATAGCCCTTTTTCTTCAAAATAAATATTGGATAATGCATTCGTGATAACATTCTCCTGGAATTTATACGGATGATCACATTGAATGTGGCGGCCATTTTTCTTCACCTTTAACTCTTCGTGCTTTACAATAATCTGGCCGTCGGTGTAGGTATCAGCATGGGTCTCGCGAAACTCCCGCACAGATATCACGCAGATAATTCCTATAAGAAGGATGGTCTGCTTCCATCGGCAATTATTAATTAACTGCATAGCTATCTGCAGCAATCTATGGGTCCTTTTATCCAATGATTTCTACGGATTCAGAAAGATAGCATATTTCGATCAGTTCTATCTTTAAGTCTTTACTAATTCCCTTCGCATTATCCTTTGGAATAACTGCTCTTTTAAACCCCAGTCGTTGTGCCTCTTTCAGCCGGATTTCCATCTGACTTACACTGCGAACCTCTCCGCCCAGGCCGATCTCTCCAACAAATACCGTGTCCGTTGGAATCGCCTTTTCTTTAAAACTCGATGCAATCGTCATCGCGATACCCAAGTCTGCAGCGGGCTCGTCTACCTGTACACCGCCTACAATATTCACAAATACATCCTGCCCTCCCAGCCTTAACCCTATCCGTTTTTCAAGAATAGCAAGGATCATGGAGACCCGATTGTAGTCAACCCCGCTTACCTTCCGCTCAGGCATGCCAAAATTTGCACGTGCCACCAGCGCCTGTATCTCAACAAGCAAGGCACGCGTGCCTTCCATGCAGGAGATAATAGTAGATCCTGCACTAACCCTTCTGCCCAGAGAAATGAATATCTCCGATGGGTTGTCTACGGGTTGTAAGCCATTTTTTCTCATCTCAAAAATTCCGATTTCATCGGTAGAACCAAACCGATTTTTCACTACCCGCAGGATCCGATAATACTGGAATTTTTCCCCTTCAAAATATAAAACGGTATCTGCCATATGTTCCAGCACTTTGGGTCCGGCGATAATGCCCTGTTTGGTTACGTGGCCTACCAGGAAAATCGCAGATCCTGTGGACTTAGCGATTGAAATGAGATCGTTCGCACATTGCCGTACCTGTGCAACTGTACCAGGGGCCGAATCCAATTGAGGTTTATATATCATTTGAATGGAATCAATCACTACAAGGGCAGGACGGGAGTTATGAATATTTTCCAGGATGAACTCGAGATTTGTTTCAGCAACAACCAGCAAGTTTTCTGACAAAATGGATAGTCGCTCAGCGCGCAATTTTGTTTGAGCCACGGACTCTTCGCCGGTTACATAAAGGGTTATGTACCCTTTCTGACTAATGTGCTGACAAACCTGTAACAGAAGGGTAGATTTCCCTATTCCAGGCGTTCCTCCAATCAATACTGCGGAACCATTAATCAGCCCACCGCCCAAAATCCTATCAAACTCTTTCATCCCCGTTTCAATACAGGGGCATTCTTTTAATTTTACATTCGTTATCGGTTGTGGCAATTCCCGATTGAGCACAACTGATCTGTAGCCGGAACCAGGCGGGGTAGTAATTTCTTCGATAGTTGAGTCCCATTCTCCGCAACCACCACAACGCCCGACCCATTTCAGGCTTTTCCAGCCACAATGCTGACAAACATAAACCGCACTTGTTTTTGTCATATTGGTGTAAGAAAAAAATGTTAGAGAAACAAAAAAGGGAAGAGCTTAACTCTCCCCTTTCTTATTTCACATTACAACCCGTTTCATTCACAGACTGCTTTCTGCATTCGTCAACGCAGGTTCCTGGGTTTCAAGTACCTCATCAAAAACCAGTTTGCCATCATGAACCCTCGCCTTTACATGCTTCTTTCCCTCAAATCTGCCCTGGAGAATCTCCTCAGAAAGCGGGTCCTCCAAATAACTTTCAATTGCTCTTCGAAGCGGACGTGCACCAAAATTTTGATTGTATCCTTTTTCTATCAAGAAATCTAATACCTCATCCGTCAAGGTAACACTGATATTGTAATTTTCCAGCCTCTTCCTAACGCCTTTTAATTCAATGTCTATGATCCGTTTCAAATCATCTTTCGTCAGGGGTTTAAAAACGATAATATTATCTACCCGGTTTATGAATTCCGGACGGAAATGCTTGTCGACTTCTTTCTTTAATTGCTCTTTCATCATTTCATAGGTGTGCTCGCCGGTCACCTTTTTGAAACCTAAAGATGCCTGATTCTTAATTACATCGGCGCCAATATTTGACGTCATAATGATGACCACGTTGCGAAAATCTATGTGACGTCCGAAACTATCCGTTAGTTTTCCATCCTCCATAATTTGTAACAGCATATTGAATACATCCGGATGGGCCTTCTCAATTTCATCCAGCAAAACAACGGCATAAGGTCGGCGGCGAATCTTTTCCGTGAGTTGCCCTCCCTCATCATAGCCAACATAGCCTGGAGGCGCACCGATTAAACGTGAAATGTTATGTTTTTCCATGTATTCTGACATATCGATCTGAATGAGAGCCTCTTCTTCTCCAAATAAAAACTTTGCTAAAGATCTTGCAAGGTGAGTCTTGCCGACACCCGACGGCCCCACAAATATGAAAGAAGCAACAGGACGGTTTGGATTCTTGAGCCCGGCGCGGGAGCGGCGTATAGCTTTCGCTACTGCCTTCGTCGCCTCCTCCTGGCTTATCACCATTTTATGGAGTTCTTCTTCCATCCGGAGCAACCGTTTGGCTTCCGCAGATTCTATACGCGTCATAGGAATTCCTGTCATTTTAGAAACAACTTCAGCAACGATTTCACTATCCACCACACCCTCGACTTCGGCTCTTGTCTCCCGCCATTCTTTTTCAATGGTTTCCTTTTTCTTTTTTAGCTTATCGGCTTTATCCCGCAAACGGGCAGCCCTTTCAAAATCCTGGATTGCAACGGATTCATCTTTGTCCTTTTCCAGTTTATTAATTTCTTCCTCTATATGACGCAAATCAGGTGGCTGGGTCGTTGCCTTCAGTCGTACCCGTGCGCATGCTTCATCGAGTACATCAATTGCCTTATCCGGAAGGTATCTTCCCGTGATATATCGAATGGACAACTCGGTTGCAGACTCTAATGCGTCATCCATAATTTGAACCTTATGATGCGCTTCATAGCGATCACGAAGTCCTTTTAATATTTCAATAGTTTCTTCCTTTGTTGGGGGTTCAACAACGATGGTTTGAAATCGCCTTTCTAAGGCCCCGTCTTTTTCAATATATTTTCTGTATTCATCCAGAGTGGTGGCTCCGACGCACTGTATTTCTCCCCGTGACAGCGCTGGTTTTAATACATTGGAAGCATCAATGGCGCCTTCTGCGCCGCCTGCCCCAACCAAGGTATGGAGTTCATCAATAAAAAGTATGATGTTTTTTGCCCTTTTTACTTCTGACATTACAGCTTTAATCCGCTCTTCAAACTGTCCTCGGTACTTCGTGCCTGCAACCATCATGGCAAGGTCTAAGGCTACGATCCGTCGATCACGCAATAGTTCAGGAATATTTCCCTGAACAACAGCCTGCGCAAGGCCCTCAACGATGGCGGTCTTTCCGACGCCTGCTTCGCCCAACAATACGGGATTATTTTTTGTCCTGCGGCACAGAACCTGGATCACCCGTTCAATCACATCCTGTCGGCCGATAACAGGATCAAGTTCGTGTTCGCGGGCTTGCTGGGTAAGGTCACGACCAAAAGAATCCAATGCAGGCGTTTTTGACTTCCCCTTCTTTTCTTCTTTTTCTTGGGTCATGCCACCCTGAACCGACTCAGAACCCAAGAGACCAATAACCTCTTCCCGGACATCCTCAAGTTTTACTCCCAGATTGAGCAATACCTGTGCAGCGACACCTTCCTGCTCTCTCAATAACCCAAGCAATAAGTGCTCAGTTCCAATATAATTATGCCCCAATGCCCGCGCCTCTTCCATTGCATATTCCAGCACTTTTTTCACGCGTGGGGTAAAGGGTAGTTGTCCCACGGAAACCAGGTCCGACCCGCTTTGAACAATTTTTTCCACTTCCAAACGGATCTTTTTTAGCTCGATATCCAGATTTTGTAAAACATTAGCTGCAACCCCGCTTCCTTCTTTCACCAGGCCTAACAAAATGTGCTCCGTTCCAATATATTCGTGATTAAACCGCCTGGCCTCTTCTCGTGCAAGCGCCATAACCTTTCTGGCGCGGTCAGTAAAACGATCAAACATAAATGCACCTATCCTTTCAAGCTTTATATCATTTCCAGGCGTTTTCTTACATATGCTGCGCGAATAACATTTCTTTGTTGGGAAGTAAGCTCGCGCCCTTCTAACTTTTGTAAATGCCCCGGTAATGTGAGAATGAAAAGCTCATTTAAAGTTTTCATTTCAATATCGTTAATTATTCCCAGATTAACTCCCATGCGAACCTGCGACAATAGATGCATGATTTCTTCTGAAGAAATTATCCTCGCTACCTTAAGCATTCCGTATGACCGCCATATGCGATCCTCTAATTGTTCGCGGCTCTCGGAAATCAAGGCTTTTCTTGCCATCCGTTCATAGCTCGTAATCCTGGGAATTACTCCTTCGATAATTTCAATAATTTCCGTCTCGGACTTGCCGAGGGTAAACTGGTTTGATATCTGATATAAATCTCCGGAAACCTGAGTCCCCTCGCCATATAAACCCCGCACGATCAGACCAAGCTTCATAACCGCATTGAAGACCTTTTCGATATGATGCGTCATTCCTAACGCTGGTAAATGCATCATAACGGACGCCCTCATTCCTGTGCCAACATTAGTAGGACAGGCTGTCAAGTAACCAAAACGCGATGAATAGGCATAATTCAATCTTTTCTCTAATTTGTTGTCAACCTCGTCGATCGTCTTCCATGCTTCTTTGAGTTCAAACCCTGAACGAATTACCTGTATTCGCAGATGATCTTCTTCGTTTACCATCAGACTAATAGTCTCTGATTTTCCAAAAGCCACACCTCTTTCACCATCTCCTCCGGCGTGTTCCCGGCTAATAAGATGACGTTCTACAAGAAAAAGCCTGTCTACAGGGTCAATGTCCGCAAGATTTATATACCGGAGATCCGACGTAATTTCAGCTTCCTTAATTTTATTCCTTACAATTTCTTCCAGCTCTCTTTTTTGTTTTACATTAGCCCTTGAAAGAAAAGGGAATCGCGCCACATTTCTCGCAAGACGAATCCGGCTGCTGATAACAATATCCGATTCAGCCCCTGTGCCTCTAAGCCATTCTCCGGTATTATCCGCCAGGTCGCTAATCTTCATTGGTATCGCCTGAAAGTTCATAAATCCTATCCCGTAGCTCGGCAGCCTTTTCGTAATCTTCTTTTTCCACAGCTTTGTTCAGTTCATTTCGTAGCTGCATAAGCTCATTCTTTTTGATCAATTCTTTTCCGGCCATTGATGGCACTTTCCCCACATGCTGGGTGCTCCCGTGCATCTTTTCTAACAAGGGAATCAATCCTTTTCTAAAAATCGTATAATCCATAGGGCAACCCAGTCGCCCGTGAGAGCGAAATTCTAAATAGGACAGTCCACATACCGGACAAACAATCTTGGACATTTCATTAATTTCTGGGGCAACCTGATTAATGAGACTTGTCAGAATTTCGGTAGGAGAAGGTATTTTGGCAAGCTGTTTGTTGATACCCTGTGCACAGTCTTCGCAGAGATGCCGTTCTTTTTTTGCAGTGCCAACAATCTCTGTTAAATGCACCGTTGCGTGCTTTTTATTACAAGATTCACATTTCATTCTTTGTATATCCTGATTGAATCTTAAATGCTATTTCTCAATTTATTCTTTTTCCCATTTTAACACATCTATAACTTTTCCTAAAGAACTTTTTTCTGATGCAATCTCTTCCCGAATCCTATTTTCCTTTTCCAGACAGTCCATGCCATAATTAATCCAGACATCGGCTGACGACTGAGGAATTACCATTAATCCATCATCGTCGCCCAGAATCCAGTCTCCCGGATTGACTCGAATTCCTGATACATAAACTGGAATATTAATTTCTCCAAACCCTTTGGGCTCACCGGCGGTCGGCATTATCATTTTTGTAAAGGCAGGAAATTTTAATTTTCTAATCTCTGCCACATCCCGCATTGCTCCCCAAACCACAACACCACTGATCTTTTTTTGTATTGCGCTATGGGTTGCCAATTCTCCCCATACTGCAGGGCCTACACCTCCCGCATCAACAACAATCACATCTCCTTCTTTTGCAACATCTATTGCTTCAACAGGTTTTGCCCAATCACCAGGATATGTCCGAACCGTAACCGCATTCCCGATGATTTTGATATTTTGGTAGAGCGGATATAATTCGGTAATACCTTTTGCGCGATGACTGCCATCAGAAACGTTTGCCGTAGAAAGTTTCTCAAGGGCTTGACGTACTCCTTCATGCGTCGCCCTTTTAAAAAATGTTGTGGGAATCTTTTGGTTTTCCCGAATGGAGCGCTTGATACTTTCTGCCGCAGCCTTTACATTCTCCGCTTTGGTGATGTACCCGCCGACAATGATGATGCTTGCCCCGGTATTTACAGCGTCCACCGCATTTTCAGAAGTTATACCACCTGCAACAGCAATAGGTATTCTTATTTTATCGGAAATGCGACGTAAGCTGTTGAACGGTGTTTTACCATACATTTGATCATCTATAGCAGTATGAACTCCAACATAGGCCGCTCCCCATTTCTCTATATCAACGGCACGATCCTCAATGTTAAAGTCATTTATACAATCCACGCATATTTTTATACCATAGTTTTTTCCTGCTTCGACACACTCCTTGATAGTTGAATCCGGGGCGTCCGCCATGACAACGGCAATATCAGCACCTGCCTTGGCAGCCATTTCCATCTCTGCACGACCGGCGTCCATGGTTTTCATGTCAGCAATCAATGTCGTCCTGGGGAACAACTTTCGAAAATGACGTATTGCGTTCATTCCCTCGCTTTTGATGAGTGGCGTGCCAATCTCCAGCCAATCTGCCCCACCATCAAGCGATTCCCTGGCAACGTTGATTGCTCTGTGAAGGTCGACAAAATCAAGGGCTACCTGTAATATTACCGCCATACGTATATACTCAAATTATTAAAGAACTACTACTCGAAATACGAAGCGCCACAACGGTCTGATTCCCAAGTCGTAACTTTTTCCACCTTTACTCCGTTTGGGAGACCATGCCGTAATTCTCCATACAGTATTTTAGATAGATTTTCGGTAGTGGGGTTTACCTCTGCAAAATCTGCGAGTTCATTTAAATAAACGTGATCAAACCTGTTCATGATTTCCCCAATAATCCTTTTTGCATCTCTAAAATCCATAACCATACCTGATTTATCTAGCTTTTCCGACTTCAATATAACCTGTACCTTCCAATTGTGACCATGAAGCCTTTCGCATTGGCCTTTATACTCCCGTAAATTATGCGCTGCAGCAAAATCGGTTTCAATTATAAGTTCGAACATGTATTAATAAATTACAAAATGTCACATTTCCGCGATTTTTCAGTTACTTTATAAAGAAGTGATAAGAAAATCTTATCATTCACAAAAATAAAAGTCAAGGGATTTCTAATGGTTTCTTTTGACTTAAACACTCATTACTACAAAACATAGGATAATTTAAAATCTATAAGATTCCCTATTTCCTCTTAAATTGTTTTTGTAGTTCATTCAAGGAGAAGAATAAGGTTGTAGGTCTCCCATGAGGGCAGTTATTGGTATATGCATGAATACTCTCTTTCATTTTCAAAAGCTCTTCAATCTCCTGCGGTTCTAACCGTTGCCCTGCCTTAATAGCTCCTTTACACGCCATGATGCTTATTAATTTGTTTAAAATCGTGTCTCTTCCTTTTAGATAATTCTCATCACTTAACTCGGCCAGTAAGCTTTCTATAAATTCCTTACCAGATAAATGTCGCAGGATTTGAGGAAATGTGCGAATCACAATGGTACTCTGTCCGAATTCATCAATTTCGACTCCCAACTCTTCCAGATATTTCTTTATACTGACAATGGAAAAAAAATCCTTTAGACTCAATTCTATCATTTCCGGTATCAACAAGCGCTGACTCAGCGATTGGGATTCCCGCATATTTCTTTCTATTTCATGATACAAAATAATTTCGTGCAGTGCATGTTGGTCAATAATGTTGACTCCGGTGTCTGTTTCTTCGACAATAAAAGCATTGTGAATTTGAAAAAATATCTTTTTTTTATTGATTTCCTCTGCAAGAAATACATTTTCTTTCCAGTCCCTGGCGCCTGGCGCTTGAGCATAGGCGTCTCTGGGGGATCTTGTTGTATTGAAAAATTTTTTTGGATTTTCCTCTGTATGTTTTCCTGGAATGGCGGGGGCAATCTCCTCCTTGTTAGGGGGGATAAGCGTATCGCGGTTACTTACGCTGGAGATGGATAGTGGAATATTCTCATTCCCCTTCATGTCTTTTGTTTCGCTCGTTCTCCCAAAAGAAAACTGCTCCCATAAAGATCCCCCAACAAAATCAACATCCCCCGCTTTTGTTGATTCCTTTTCTGTTCTCTGCGAGGAAGATGTTGTGGCTGATGGTTTCGGAGCAGATTTATTTAAGCCCTCTTTCAGTGCAGAAAGAACATGGTTATAGATCGTGGCCGTATTTCGGAAACGCACCTCAGTCTTTGTCGGATGAACGTTCACATCCACTTCAGAGGGCGCTATCTGTAAAAATAAAAATACGATCGGATACCTCTTGTGCATTAATTTCCCGTGATAGGATTCGCTGATAGCGCGGAAAATAGCACTGTCCTTAATGTAGCGCCCGTTTAAAAAAATGAACTGCATTCGCGCATTCGCTTTGTCAAAAAAAGGTGGTGCAATATATCCTGAAAGAGTAAACAGTTCTTCCCGAAGAAATATCGGGATGAGATTATTCCTCATCTCATCGCCAAAAAACGTTGCAATCCGTTCGGCAGTTTCCCGAACCGGAGGAAGGTTAAATACCGTCCTGGTATTATGCATAAGAGTAAAATGAATTGCTGGATAAGAAAGCGCAAACCTTGTAAGCACTTCTGAAATATAAGCCATTTCCGTGGGTATTGTTCGTAAAAATTTCTTGCGAACAGGTACGTTAAAAAACAGATCCCGCACTTCAACTTGTGTTCCTTCCGGCGCACCGCACTCCTTCAGGCGCTCCAAAACTCCGCCGTCTATCGCTATTTCCGCTCCCTGTAGCGCCCCTTTTGTTCTGGAGATAATGCTGGCACGCGAAACGGCTCCGATACTGGGTAATGCCTCCCCCCTAAAACCAAGCGTATGGATTGCAAAGAGATCATCCGCATTGAGGAGTTTGCTGGTGGCGTGACTTTGAAATGTAAGAGAAAGATCCTCGGCATCCATCCCAATGCCATCGTCTGATATCCTGATCATTTTTCTTCCCCCATCCTCCAAATAGGTGTCGATCCTTGATGCCATGGCATCGATTGAATTTTCAATCAATTCTTTTACGACAGCAGCCGGCCGGTCAATTACTTCTCCGGCGGCAATCTTGTTGATAACAGATGCGGGGAGAATCTTAATATGCGACATGGTACATTTTCCTGAAAAGTAATTATCTTTTGTTGAACCCCATCCCAGTATGCTAAAAAACGCAAACAGCACAACATTCGTGAAAACATGCCGTTCGCATATTTATAGTTTATACCCAAAGTAATACGCATTCTAATAATACCACTTAATATGTGTAAATCATAATAAATTTAGATATGGTATTGGGTTGTTTCATTTGCAAAATATAAAATGGGTCATCGTAAAAACGAGTGGGTAAAATTTGCGTTTTTATATCTCCGGAAGCATACAGGTCAGAATTTTTAAGTGAAGATATTCTTCATCTCTTAGACGGTAGGCCCGTCGCTGGATAACCCGGATTTTGCCATTCAATCCCTCGACAAAACCCAAAGAAACAATAATCTCCGGCTTACTGTATGCAGCAATTCCATCCCAGTGCCTTTCTATCATCTCAGCAAATTTCTCATGGGGTTTGACCTTAAAGACCTTTTCCAGTTTTCGAAAAAACGTTTTGCCCATCCCACCGACTTATAATTCCATAACGCAGCAAAGCCGCAACCAAATCCCCCATATCGTTCTCCTGATCCTTCGGCAGGCTCAGGATGTTGTGCCGTGCATGGAAGGGGGGTGTAAAAGCTTACAAAAAAAAAGAAGGATTTTACACGGTAATTCTACAACCACCAACCGTACCTTTTTATCTTCTTTTGTCCAAGCCACTCATAAAACATATCCATACCTTTTTCCGACCTGTACTTGCCTCCAAACCTTATCGGTTGTTTCCTCTCCAAATCGCCTATCACAATTACGATACGTATGGCCTTTCCTGAACGATATTTCGTCTATCCCTATAACTTCGGGGGCAGGAACTCCCGTTTTCTGAGGCGGTTTCTTCATATATTGTTTATCCAATTCTTTAACCGTATGCCAATCCAATTTCAACTCTTTGGCCACATCCTGTATCGTTATCGGACGGCATCGCTAACTATCCCCTGTATCTTGGTTTTCGGATGAGATATAGTGAAATGATATTCATCCAGGAGTCGCCTCTTTTTTCACCCCCTTCAACCCTTTTTTCGCCTACCTTTATGCCACATCACAACCTTTTTCTCTTAAATTTTACCCACTCGTTTCCACGACGACCCAATTTTTTTAAGAACTCCAATTGTTGTTAAAAAATGATCATTATGCGGCCTTTATAGCATTGCTTTCGCTGACAGATTGTGTAATAATAAGATATTATGCAAAATACGGTCGACTCCAAAAATTTTGACTGGCTGATGTTTCCTTTAATATGTATTATTCTTGCCGTGGGTATTTTTTTTGTCTGGAGCGCATCGTCAGAGAAGTTTGTTCTTAAACAGCTTATATGGATTTTAATGGGTTTCACGCTTTTTTTTATTCTTCTTTCCTTTGACTATCTTTCGTTTGCCAATCATGCGTATATCATTTATGGCGGCGTCCTTTTTCTGTTAATTGTCTTGCTGGCATTTGGCGGTTCTGTAAAAGGTACACAGAGGTGGCTATCTATTGGCTCCTTTTCAATTCAACCTTCAGAATTCATGAAAATCACCATAGTTCTTACCCTTGCGCGATTCCTCAGGTACAAGAAGTATGGACTCGGACTATTTGATATCGGGATTTCCCTTCTTTTAACTCTGGTACCCATGGTGCTTATTGTGAAGCAGCCAGACTTAGGAACCGCGTTAATCATGCTTCCGATCTTGCTTTTCATGTTATACACTGCCGGTATCCGGCTCTCTTATCTCTTGCTATTCATTGGTGCAGGATTGGCTATTTCTCCCTTACTCTGGATGTTCGTGTTAAAATCATATCAAAAATTAAGGATCATTGGCTTTCTTTGGCCTGAAAAAACTACTGACTGGGGAGCCGGCTATCATAGGCTTCAGTCCCTCATTGCTATCGGTTCCGGCGGCTTATTTGGAGCCGGATGGGGAAATGGCACACAGAACCAAATGAAATTTCTGCCCGAGCGGCACACAGATTTTATCTTCGCCGTTATTGCTGAAGAGTGGGGATTCTTACGGGCATGCTTCGTTCTGCTTCTCTATATGATTTTTTTGACGTGCGGCATTGGTATTGCGCGAAACACACGGGAGCCATGCGGACGGCTCATTGTCGTGGGACTGGTTACCATGTTTGCAACTCAAATTGTTGTTAATGTCTGTATGACCTTGGGAATAGCTCCTATCGTGGGAATAACGCTTCCTTTTGTCAGTTATGGAGGTTCCTCTATGCTCACCTCATTTATCGCCCTTTCTATCATCTTTAATGTCAAGATGCACTCGAAGGTTGACCTGGCATCAAGACGTCACCATACAATGCGGTAATAAAAATGAATTTCATTGCATTAAAAATGCTGGTGGGGAATCGCGCCAAATATGTTGGCATTATCATCGGGTTAACGTTTGCCTCTTTGCTCATTACTCAACAATCGGCCATCTTTGTTGGTCTGATGACGCGCACGTTTGGTTTTCTGACGGATACGGCGCTTCCTGACATCTGGGTGATGGACCCAAAGGTGCAGTACATCGACGATATCAAACCGCTGAAAGAAACGGAATCAATTCGTGTTCGTAGTGTGGAGGGAGTCGCCTGGGCCGTTCCTATGTACAAAGGACTGCTGAAGGCGCGGTTATCGAATGGAACTTTCCAGACGTGCAACGTTATCGGTCTTGATGACGAAACGTTAATTGGTGGCCCGCCACGAATGCTACAGGGAAACCTGTCTGATCTGCGCCGAAGTGACGCTATTGTTGTAAATGATATTGGCGCGGCTGGCAAGCTGGCGAAAGTCCTGCCGGATGGGAAGCGCATACCATTGAGAATTGGCGACACTATGGAATTAAATGATCACCGTGCAGTCGTTGTAGGGATTTGTAAGGTACAGCGAACGTTTCAATCACAGCCAGTTATCTATACTACCTACTCGCGTGCAACGATCTTCGCGCCTCGCGAGCGTAAATTGCTTTCTTTTGTTGCTGCAAAAGCCAAACCAGGTCAGGATCTTCAGACGCTATGCCAACGTATTCGCAGAGTAACCGGCTTGGCCGCTTATACAAAGGATGAATTCAAAGCGCTTACCATTCGCTACTACATGAAGTATACCGGCATTCCTATTAATTTCGGGATGACGGTGGTGCTTGGTTTTATCGTTGGTATTGCAATTGCGGGACAAACCTTCTTCAACTTCACCCTTGATAATCTCCGGTATTTTGGTACTCTTAAGGCAATGGGTGCTACCGATCGCATGTTGCTGCAGATGATCTTGCTTCAGGCAGCGATGGTAGGAAGTATTGGGTACGGACTCGGCGTAGGAATCGCCACGGCGCTGGGTACCCTGTCTGGCCATACTGAACTTTCCTTCCAGTTGCCATGGCAACTCCTGCTTATCAGTGCGTTTGCCGTCATGCTTATCTGCGCAGCATCTGCTGTCCTCAGCATAAGAAAAGTTATTCGGCTTGAACCAGCAATTGTCTTCCAGATTTAACACCATGACGAATTCATCAGAGATCGCTCTGCGATGTAAAGACGTGACCAAGACGTATGTAAACGGCAGTACCGTAGTGCATGCACTGCGAGGCATAGACCTTGAAGTCTACGCGGGTGAACTGATGATGCTCGTTGGTCCATCTGGAAGCGGGAAGACCACCCTCATCTCTATTATCGCAGGTGTTCTGGACAGAGATGACGGGGAATGCCTGGTGTTTGGCCATGATTATAAACACATGAACCAGCGTGAAAAAACGCAGTATCGTGGGCAGAACATCGGGTTTGTCTTCCAGATGTTCAATTTGATCCCAACATTATCTGCGGCAGAAAACGTTGCAATACCTTTAATAATCAATGGGATTAAGCGAAACGAAGCTATTGACAGAGCATGCGAAATGCTCGGCCGTGTTGGTTTGAGTGATCGAACTTACTCCCTCCCATCACAGTTGTCAGGCGGACAGCAGCAACGCGTAGCCACCGCACGGGCTATAGTACATAACCCGAAGCTCATTGTCTGCGACGAACCAACCAGTGCGCTCGACCATGAGACAGGCCATAAGATCATGGAATTGTTGCGTGAAGTTGCGGTTGGGGATGGCCGCACATTAATCGTTGTCACTCATGATGCACGTATCTTTGAATTTGCAGACAAGATAGCCAAAATGGATGACGGTCATATTGTTACTACAGAAAATTCAAAATCGAATTTCACAAATAAAAAAAAGCCTTAGGAGTTTTCATGATAATCAAATATCTGATTCCTTTTCTCGCCATTCTGGGCATCGGGTTCGCTGTGCTGACGGTTGTTAAAGGCAGCAAATCCTTTCCCCCCTCTCCGCCTGTCGTGGAACCGAGTTCGCCGCCTTTCAGATCATCGGTGGCTGGCGCTGGCATTGTGGAAGCAAATACAGAAAATATTTCCATCGGGACACTCGTGCCTGGCGTTGTTTCCGAGAGATATGTTGCCATTGGCAGCAAGGTCCGGGCCGGTGATCCCTTGTTCAAGATTGATGACCGGGACCTGAGGGCACAGTTGGAGATACGGCAGTCGGCGCTCAGGGTGGCAAAGGCAAATGTTAGCGTGGAAAAGGCCCAGTTGTATGATTTGCAAGATCAATTTATCAAGGCTGAAATACTGTCTTATAAAAAGGTCATTGGTACAGATGAACTGGACAGACGTCGTTATGCAGTACAAACCGCTGAGGCAAGAGTAGCACAAGCAAAAGCGGCGGTTGTTTCCGCCAGGGCACAGGTAAAGGAGACGGAGACGAATCTTGGACGGCTTATTGTGCGCGCTCCTTACGACGGTGAAGTCCTGCAGGCGAAAATTCACGTTGGCGAATTTGCTCCGGCGGGCGTCACTCAAACGGCGCTTATAATTTTCGGTAACATAGAGCCTCTGAACGTTCGTGTTGACATAGATGAAAACGATGCGTGGCGGGTGAGTCCGGAAGCGCCGGCCGTAGCTTTTCTGCGCGGCAACAGAGAAATCAACACGCCTCTGAAATTTGTGCGCTTTGAGCCGTATGTTGTTCCCAAAAAATCGCTCACCGGAGACAGTACAGAACGCGTTGACACGAGGGTGCTTCAGGTCATATACAGCATAGAGCATCCCAATCTGCAGGTCTTTGCCGGTCAACAGATGGACGTATTTATTGAGTCGCCTGATCAGTTTTCGCCTTCCCCTGCAAACCGGCAGACTATAGGGGATGGGAGGGGTTCATAATCAGTGCAGATACGCATCCTTGCCAAAAGGAGTTCGCCATTGTCTGCGGGTTTTCCATATTGATCTTTCGCATAAAAATATGAAACACCTATTATCTCAAACGAAACAGGCTTGCTTAATATCTGATAGAATATTATTATTACGAAATAGAGCATAGTCACGATCAAAAAAGATACAGCAGACAGAGTAAGCAAAAGTCTAGCCCAGGCAAGTTGAAAAAGGCAAGATCTGAAGTATAAATTTTGCGCGTCGACCCTGTCAGGGTTTTAAACTCAGGCATGAGTAGTTTTGTAACATTTTTGAAAGATACTAAATATTAAATTCGTGAATACATTAAAACGCTTCGTAACGGAAAATATATTACCCCAGGTGGAAATGCCTGGGCAATATATCGGAGGGGAATGGAACTCCATTGTTAAAAACCATGCCGATGCCGATGTGAAAATCGCATTGGCATTCCCCGACACTTACAGTATTGGCATGTCACATCTGGGCATACAGATTCTATATGGACTTCTCAACGAAAGAGACGATACTGTCTGCGAAAGAGTTTTTGCGCCGTTAGACGACATGGAATCTCTGATGAGAGAGCACAAGATCCCCCTCTTTTCTCTTGAAACCTATACCCCTTTACGGGAGTTTGATATCATAGGTTTTTCGCTTCAATATGAACTCTCCTATACAAATATCTTAAACATGTTGAATCTCTCGGGGATTCCTGTCATAGCGTCTGACCGAAGTGAAGCAGATCCTCTCGTTATCGCCGGAGGTCCTGTCGCCATATCTCCGGAGCCGCTAGCAGATTTTATTGATATTTTTTTCGTCGGAGACGGGGAGGAATGCCTGCCGCAGTTCATTGCGTTATGGAAGGACATGAAGCGGACAAGGCTCTCCCGGCAGGAAAAAATGGTTTCTGTCGCCCAAGCCATGAAAAACGCCTATGTTCCATCTCTCTTCGACGTTACCTATCGATGGGACAACACCATACAACAGATACGCCCAAAGATAGACGGTTTGCCACCGCTTGTCCGATCCGCATCGGTAAAGGATTTAAATACAACCTATTTTCCAACAAAACCGATTGTGCCTTATGTAAAAACGATTCATGATCGGATTACGATCGAGGTTATGCGCGGCTGTACCCAGGGATGCCGGTTTTGCCAATCTGGCATGAGTAAGCGGCCTACACGGCCTCGCACCGTAGAAAACATTGTAAAGCTTGCCGAACTTTGCTATGCGAATACGGGGCACAATGAGATTTCCCTGGCATCTCTCTCCATTAGTGACTATCCGGCTTTACAAAGCTTAATGGAGCAGATGAACAGGGCCTTTCATCCGAGGCATGTAAATATTTCTTTTCCATCCCTGCGGGTGAATGAGCAGCTGCGGTTTTTACCCTCCCTGTTGAACGTCGTCCGTAAGTCGGGACTTACCCTTGCACCAGAAGCTGCAACTCAGGGCCTAAGAAGAATCATCAATAAAAATATTACCGACGAAGATCTGTACAACGGCGTCAGAGAAGCATTTAAACAGGGTTGGAATTTAGTAAAGCTCTATTTTATGGTTGGACTTCCTACCGAGACGGATGATGATATTGATGCCATTGCAAGCCTCGCCTATCATGTCTCTGAATTAAAAAGAGAGGTAGGCGGTAATTTCGGACAAGTTAATATCAGTATTGCGCCTTTTGTGCCGAAGGCACATACACCGTTCCAATGGCATCCTATGATTAGCCTTCAACGGATAAAGGAGATCAGAAACAGGTTGTTTGATCGGGTCCGGCGCAAATGCATTCGTATCAAATTCCACAACGCGGAGCGCAGTATCCTGGAAGGCATCTTTGCAAGGGGAGACAGAAGGTTAGGGAAGGTTATTTATCAGGCGTGGCAGGATGGCTGTAAGTTTGATTCATGGGAAGAACATTTTCGGTTTCAAAAATGGATGGATGCCTTTCAAAAGGCAGGAGTAGAGTGGGCTTTTTATGTGCACCGGCAAAGAGATGCTGATGAAGTCTTTCCGTGGGATCATATCAGTTGCGGTGTTGTAAAGCCATTTCTCATACAGGAAAGGCAAATGTCCTTTCACGAAGAAGTTACTCCTGACTGCCGTATCGACATGTGTCCGGAGTGCGGAAGCTGTGCACGTTCTCAGAATTTTTGTGCTGTGTAAAAGTTCACAAAAAGAAGAGGTTTGTTGAAATATGCTAAAAAAATTTCCATGATGCCTGTATACATAGGGATGGGTTCAAATATCGGAAACCGGGAGGAAAACCTATGTACTGCCTGTAAACGTATTATTGCTATCCGGGGAATACAGATGATGAGATGTTCACGCTTTTATGAAACGGCGCCCATTGGCGGGCCTCTGCAGCCGATGTTTTTGAACGCTGTACTTGGTATAAAAACGGTAATATCTCCTCATAAATTACTCGAACAATTCCAGGGCATTGAAATCCTTATGGGCAGAACACGCACGGTGAAATGGGGGCCCAGAACTATAGATATTGATATCCTGATCTATGGTGATAAAATCGTTGATGATGACCGGCTGAAGATACCGCATTCTCTGATGCATACGCGATTATTTGTTTTAGAGCCTTTTGTCGAAATTGCGCCCAACGTGGTTCATCCCGGATTACAAAAAACGATTCTTCATTTGTATCGGGAACTCCAAACTTCATTATCAGTTACAGCATAAAGACATGTTTTCCAGGCTAGACAACTATATATTAAAGGCTTTTATCCCCACGTTTTTTATGTGCCTGCTCATTATTTCCGGAATTTATATCGTTGCTGACCTCCTTCAAAAACTGGGAGAATTTGTGGATATGGGGAGTGATGCCTTGAGCACAGGGATGCGTTACTATATGTACCTCTTTCCTGTTATTGTCTTCCAATTTTTTCCTGCAATTACTTTAATTGCAGTCGGTATTGTTCTGGTAAAATTATCCAGGAATCGTGAAATACTGGCAATGCAGGTCGCCGGCATCTCTTTATACCGGATTTTAGTCCCCATTTTTATTGTTACGGCATTCCTGTCTTTTGCTTCATTTGGGGATCAGGAATGGATTATTCCGCGGTTTGCGGAAAGGTTAGAGACCTTACGGCAAACTTCATTCGATGATAATATCAGCCGAAATCTCCTTTTGGATGACAAGGAAAATGGTACCTTGGTTCGTATCTGGAGATATAATAAGAAAACGCAAACTATGCAATCGGTGTTTATTCTCGGAAGATATGAAAACAAAAGAAAGAAATTTACCATCAATGCCGATGAAGGCAGGTGGATCGGAAATAACACCTGGTTACTGAGCAAGGTGACAAAACATATTTATAATGAGCAGGGGAAGTGGGTTGCACCTATAGCACAAATGGATACCTTGGAGTTTAAATCCTCTATAACACCGACAGTGCTGGGAGAAATAAAGCTCGATCCCAGTTTGTTGAGCTTTGAACAATTGAAAGAACTGTGTAAAAACGAACCGAATAACCCAAGAAACCGCGTATTATTTCATTCCAGGATTGCTTACACCCTTACACACTTTGTGCTGCTCTTGCTTGGCATACCTCTTGTTATCGGATTTGACCGGTTAAGCAGGAATTTATTTCTTCGTGTGGGGCTGTGTGTCTTTGTCTGCGGTGTTTTTTATGCTTTGTCTTTCGTATGTACCAGTCTCTGTAATATGGGAGCGATTCATCCCATTTTGGCAGCATGGCTGCCGCATATTATGTTTGGATCTGTGGGGTTGCTATTTTTTGATATGATGAGAATGTAACAGATCGAATATGGGCAACGGGGCGTTGGTATTTTGCTCTCCCGGATCTTTATTTTTCTTGTATTCGGCGGGTAATATGATATGGCTATCCGTGGATACTTCCATGCCTTTCTGGATCTCTTTTATCCCCGTACTTGTCTCCATTGCAATCGTAATTTAAACCGTTCGTACGAACTTTATCTCTGTAAAGGTTGTACAAAAGGAATTTCCTACGTCGGCGATACTCATTGTATCCGGTGCGGGGCCACTCTGGGACCCCACAGTCTTTCAACGATGCAGGAGGGCTGCACGGTATGCAAGGGAAGGTATTTCCCTTATACGACAACAACATCTGTCACCTATTATGATGGTGTTATGAAAACATTAATACATAAGTTTAAGTACTCGAAACAAAAATTCTTGTCACATACGTTAAATGATATCATGCTGGCGCAAGATACCGTGAAGGAGACGATCCAGAACATTGACGCCATTGTGCCGGTGCCTCTTCACTGGATTAAAAAGATGTATCGGGGTTTTAATCAATCAGAGCTTTTGGCATGGGGAATTCATCAGTATTTTTCAAAGCCTATATTGTTAAACAATCTCTGCCGTGTTAAAAATACTGCGTCGCAGACCCGGTTGTCAAAAAAACAAAGACAGGCAAATATCCACAATGCGTTTCGTGTAAATAATCCAAAAATGTTTCAAGAAAAGAGGATATTGCTGGTAGATGATGTATTAACTACCGGCGTAACTGCATCCGAGTGTTCAAAAAAATTAAAACAATCCGGCGCAAAGTCTGTTCATTTGCTCGTTTTGGCGACCGCTCTGAGTCGTGGCCCGAGGTACACTTCTCAATTTCAATGATTCATAACACAGCAAAGCCGCAACCAGATCCCCCCTTATCGCTCGACGGACCCTTCGGCAAGCGCCGGATGTGCGTTCTGCATGGTGAGCCTGTTGAACCATCATGACGAAGTTAAGGAAAACGAAGGGGAGTATAAAAAAATTACAAAAAAAGAAAGACTTTAGACGGTAATACCACGATAATATTTCACCTGTTTATTCCTTGACTCTTTTTTTCAATTTCATATAATAGCGCTTTTTCTTTGATTTACATAGTGTTTACCTGTAGGTAAGTCTCTCCTGGGGAAATAGTGTTTTCTTTCAAAGTATCTCGTAAATGCTGTGGAGTTTCTTCTTAACCGTTGACCGGCTATGCTGCCGGCGCTACTAGACAATCGAAAGGATAATCTCTATGAAAAAAAACTACCTCTTCACGCCTGGCCCAACCATGGTGCCGCCTGAGGTTGCATTAGCTGAAGCGCAAACGATGATTCATCACCGGACACCACAGTTTTCGCAAATCTTTTTTGAGTTGAGTGAGGATTTAAAGTATTTGTTTCAGACAAAGACCGGCGAAGTGTTTACCCTTATGTCTTCCGGAACCGGCGCTATGGAGGCATGCGTGGTGAATGTCTTGTCTCCCGGCGATAAGGCACTGGTGGTGGTCAGTGGAAAATTCGGCGAACGGTGGGCAGAATTATGCGCTTGTTTCGGCATTGAAACAATTTCCATTTGCGTTGAAAATGGCAAGGCGGTGGATCCTGCGGATATTGAGGCAGCGCTGAAAAAAACACCGGGAATCTCTGTGGTATTTACTACACAATGCGAGACATCTACGGGCGTAGTGCATGATATACAATCGATCTCTTCCATTGTGAAGAAATACGGTGCCCTTATGGTTGTTGATTCTATTACGGGCATCGGCGTTCATCCATTTATGATGGACGAATGGAAGATTGACGTTGCTATTACCGGTTCTCAAAAGGGATGCATGATGCCGCCAGGGCTTGCCTTTGTTTGTGTGAATAACAGCGCCTGGGCGGCCATAGAAAAAGCAGGTTTGCCCAGATATTATTGGGATTTCAGGGAGATGGGGAAGGCATTAAAAGACAAAACAACCCCTTTCACTCCTGCAGTTTCCCTGGTCATGGCGATGAAAACAGCAATGGATATGATCAAGAAAGAAGGAATTGAGAATGTCTGGAAGAGACATGCGCGCCTTGCTCAGGCCACAAGAGAGGGAGCAAAGTCGCTTGGCCTGGAACTCTTTGCCGGAGAATATGCGAGCAATGTACTAACCGCAATCAAGGCACCGAAAGGGATAGATGTCGATAAGATTATTAAAAAGCTAAGGGATGAGACAGGAGTAACCTTCACGGGAGGGCAAGATGAGTTAAAAGGAAAGATTGTCAGAATCGGCCACATGGGCTATGTGAATGATTTTGACGTTATTGTTGCTATCGCAGCCCTTGAAAAGGGTCTCTATGATGCAGGATATCGCTTCGAATTAGGAATAGGACTTTCCACGGTGCAGTCGTCGCTTGTCGGTAAGAAACAGGGGTAGGATGACATATGGGTTTGATCTCAGGCCTTATGTCTTTGTGCCTAATCCTTTCCGAAAATGAGAAATATTTGTTGTTTTTCTAAAGGATTTTTAACCTCGGTACGCAATCCGTCAATCAAAAAGAGAGATTGCAAAGGGATTGAGTAGCTTCTGATAGCCTAACGCGGCAAGCCACAATCAATGCCTTCTTGGCAAAGTGAGGAGGATGTGAGTTGTGAAAAGATTTGCTAAAACGTATCGTCATGAAAACAGAGGAAGCGAGGATTTCGCACGGTAATATTCCAACATAAAATAGTTTTTCACGACCACAATTGAATCAAGCGCAGGAATTTGATAGCAATGCTTTCCGGCGATTTGCAAAACGGAAATTATACATTGTATTTTTGCTTACATTAAATTCTTTTTACTCACATCATTTAACACATCTCACCAGAAACATCGACAGCATCTCTTCTGAATCCATTTCACCAGGGGTTTTAAGATTGATTACAGGATTCTTAAATATTAAAATATATCGTATTCACATGGAGATTTTAGATGGTATGAAAAAAATCGATCCGGTCGATTCCAAATTCTGTATCGTGGTCTGACAACGAAATTGAAGAAGATCACATGAACATCCTTCTGATAGACCCGCCTTTTTATCGTTTTTTCAATTATTACAATCGATATTTCCCTTTAGGATTGAGCTGCCTGTCCTCTACGCTGAAAAAAGCCGGTCATGCGGTGATTATCTATGACGCAGACTGCAATAAGAATTCAAAAGGAATGGATTATACGCGATTGCCTGAAAAATATCGTATCTATCTGAGAGAATTAAAGAATTCGGAGAACCCCATTGTAAAAGAGATTGCTGAAACTATAAAAAAATATCAGCCTGATATCATTGGGATAACGGTTATGACTCCAAAGACGGCGTCCGCATTTACGATCGCCTCTCTGGCAAAACAATACAACAAAGATTGTTGCGTTATCTTTGGTGGTCCTCATGCAACTTTGAGGTCCGATGAGATATTGAAGAATACACGGGATGTTGATTTTGTGATAAACGGAGAGGGTGAAGCGGTATTCCTCGAGCTGGCAAATGCTTTACGGTCGGGAAAGAATGCTTTTCGTGAGATACGAGGGCTTTCTTATCGTCAGGGTGATACTATTATTCATAATGCGGCACGAAGTTTTATTGACGATTTAGATTCTCTTCCGTTCCCGGACAGGGAGACGCTGTTGGGTTTGGATACCTATACCTCGGAAGATATGGGTTTGCTCATGGGAAGTCGAGGTTGCCCCTATCGTTGTTCCTATTGTGCGACACAAATATGGACAAGGAAGGTACGGTATCGGTCTCTAGCAAATATTTTAGAGGAAATCAAGTATGTACATCTTCGTTACGGTACCCGCCAGTTTACCTTTAAAGATGATTCCTTTACGGTTAACAGAAAAAGAGTCCTGGAATTTTGTCATAAAGTGCTCGAAGCGAACTTGAAGATCAATTGGGACTGCAATACGCGGGCAGACCTAGTTGATTTAGAACTTCTAAAAACGATGAAAAAGGCGGGTTGTAATAGTATAAAGGTGGGAATAGAATCAGGGAGTGAAAGAATATTGGCATTGATGGACAAAGGTATTACCCTTGAGCACATTCACAATGCGGCAAAGCTTTTCCGGGAAGCGGGAATTCATTGGACCGCCTATTTTATGATGGGTATTCCCACGGAGACAAAGGAAGATATGAAAAAGACCCTGGATTTATTGTATAAAATACGGCCAAGTTTTGCCTCAATCGGTGTTTACGAACCATTTCCCGGGACAAAGCTCTTTGATGTAGGTATCGAACACGGGTTGGTGAAAAGAGAGATGTCATATGAAGATTTTTTTACTCATATACCAAGTGATTATTATTTAAAGGACGTTAAACGGCGGGTTGATACCATGGATTACGAGAATTTCACAACTATGGAAAATGAGGCGAAAGACGTATTTCATAACTATAATAAAAGTGTAATGCGTATCCTTGAAAGGGCAAAAGCCAGAAGCAATGTCTATTTGCATAATCCCAGAATTTTTTTTAATGATATTAAAAAATTTTTAGGATGGCTACGATGATGGGAAAAATATCAGAAAGAAATCATGGATTCTCCTTTTGTCCGTATAGCAGACACAACAAATAAGCATACATGCAAGCGTCGTTTTGCAAGGGCGACAGCCAGAAATAATCTCCCGTACCCGGACAGCACTAAATTTTTTTTATTACTATAAGGTTTTGCTTTACATAATAATATGTCAATCAAGAAGTTTTATTACCCTGTACCAAAACAACAGATACTCCTCATTGCAGGAGACCTGCTTATCGTAAATGGATCGGTTTTCTTATCGGCAATACTCCGTTTAGGCTTGAACGATGGGTGGGACTATATAAGAAATAATCCCCTATCATTTGTGTTGACAGGCATCATCTTTATTTTTACCTTCTTTTTTGCCGAACTGTATGATACCCGAAAGGATTTCAAGGCTGCCGGAAATATCATGAGCATTGCCTTTGCATCCGCCAGCGCCTTTATTATTACCACCTTTTTATTTTATATAAACTGGTCTCTGAGGATAGGACGAGGTGTATTTGTTATCAATGGTCTATTGATTACCCTTTTTATCATCGGATGGAGGATTCTGTACAGTTATCTGCAGGATCAGCCGATTTTTAAAAGAAACGTTTTAATTGTGGGCGCCGGCTGGGCAGGAAAAACCATTTTACAAGAAATAAACAGGGCAAAGAAAACAGGGTTGCAGGTGGCAGGCTTCATTGATGACAACCCGGGAAAACAGGAAGGTAGCGTTGAAGGATTCCCGGTATTTGGAGGCCGATATACCTTGCCCTCAGTTGTTCGTCAAAATGACATTAGCCTGATTGTAAATGCTATTACCCACGAAAAACATGCGGATCTCATTAAGGCATTAATTAATTGTTCATGGAATGGGATAGAAATTGTCGATATGCCCACCCTTTACGAACAGCTTACAGGCAAGATACCTTTCAAGCACATTAATGATATGTGGATGCTGCATGTAGTTATTAGTAAACCGAAATTGTATGGTAAATTGGTGAAGCCTGTTGTTGAAATATTATTTACGTTGATCTTGTTTGTGCTGTTCATGCCCGTTATGGTGGTTATCGCATTATTGATAAAGATGGATTCACACGGGCATATTTTCTATACGCAGGAACGTATCGGAAAAGATGGGAAAGGTTTTACGATCGTAAAATTCCGTACCATGGTGGAGAATGCCGAATTAACTACGGGTGCGGTTTATTCATCGGATAATGATCTCAGGATTACAAAAATTGGAAAATTTTTGAGAAAATGGCGACTGGATGAGATCCCTCAATTGCTCAATGTAATCAAGGGAGAGATGAGTCTGGTAGGACCGCGCCCGGAACGACATGTCTTTATCAGAGAGTTTGAAGAAAAAATCCCTTTTTATTCCCAGCGGCTCGCTGTCAGGCCAGGCTTAACAGGCTGGGCACAAGTAAAGTACCCATATGCTTCTTCGATAGAACAAACCGAAGAAAAACTGCAATACGATCTTTACTATATCAAAAATATGTCTTTTATGCTGGATTTTGTGGTATTGCTGAAAACGATAAAGGTCATATTTTTTGGAAGTGGAAAATAAGAAGTGTTTTTGCGACAACAGTGTTACTGTGGTTTCTCTCCCGTTTTCATCTGGCTTTTTGTCTGTTGTTCTTTTATCCGGTGAGCGCCCTCTAACTTGTGGAATATATCCTTCATTTCTGGCGATATTTCCAGGGCTTTCTTGTATTCTGCAATGGCCTCATCAATGTGCCCCTGTTTTTGATAAATATCACCAAGTTTATCGTGAGCTGTTGCTAACCTTGGGTTGCGTGCGACTATTTTTTTTATGTCCGAAGCAGCATCATCTAACTTGCCATTTTCTAAATAAAGCACCCCGCGGTTATAAAGCGACGAAAGGTCATCCGGGATAACTTTTAAAACTTCACCATATTCGTTTATTGCTTCTTCTACCATCCCTTTTTCAGAATAAATAACACCCAGGTTAAAATGTGCACCTGCGTGATTCCTGTTAAGAGACAGTGCCTTTTTGAACGCAGAAACTGCATCATCATACGCCTTTTTTTTTGTATAAGCTACTCCCAGATTGTTGTAAACCTCTCCAAAATTTGGGCTGATGGTAAGCGCTTTTTTATAAGTGACGATTGCATCGTCGATCATTCCTTTGTCGACATAGGCAGCCCCCAGATTATTGTATACCTCACTAAAATCTTCTTTATTTTGTAAAGCTTCTTTATATGCGGCGATCGCATCATCCTTTTTCCCCTGGAGTGCACAGGATACTCCTTTATTGTTATACAGCAGAGCAAGCCGGTTTTTTGTTTCTTTATGAGAGGGGTCTGCAGACAGCAATTTTTTATAGGTAAGAATGGCGTTGTCTTGCGACCCGTTTGATTCATAAGCAGAAGCCAGATCAAAGAGAAGTCCGGTGTCTTTGGGGTTGAGCGTAGCTGCCTTTTCAAAGGAAGAAATGGATTTTGAGACATCGCCCTTTTTTTTGTAAAGGTATGCCATGTTTTTATGGCTTTCTGCAAGGCCTGGATCTATTTCGACGGCCATCTGGTAATAGGTAATAGCATCGTCAATCATTCCTTTGTTGGTAAATGCATTCCCGATATTATGGAATACCGCCGCGTCGCGGGGTTGAATAGCCAAGGCTTTCTTATAAGCATTGACGGCGTTGTCGTACTGAGACGTTTTGTTATAAATGTTTCCTAAATTGTAATACGCTTCTGCGTCATTTGGATTAATTTCAATGACTTTGTTAAATTCACGGATGGCTTCATTATAGTGAGCGTTTCTATATAAAAGAATTCCAAGATTGAAGTGTGCATTTAGATTGGAAGGCTCTTGCAAAAGTATTTTTTGATATTTTTTCATAATTTCTTTATCAGGGATGTCGGTGGGATCGATGGGGGAAGAAAAGATCATTTGAAAAGAGAGAAAGACGGAAATGCCAACCATTCCAAAATAATTACCAATTTTTACGGCATTTTCCCGTAAAAACAGCTTCCCGGGAAACAAGATTTTCCTTTTCTCCCTGTTTCTGAATGAAGTAACGGGACAGGTTTGATTGCAGCGAAGATGTGTTCCGAAATATCTGCACATAGTAAGGGTTGATTCGACTTATAATATTTTTCTCAATAAGGTACGCCTTTCATGCTCTAAATATTTTTCTTTATTGATGATCTCTTTTGTTTTGTGAGGATTTTTAATTCCCCTGAACACGTGACTGGCTTGGTTCGTGACTATCGTAAGGTTGCCGATTTTCAATCGCTTTTGCATGTTTCCCTGCGTTACGGAGATATTGTTGATATCACCGTAGGGTATTTCCTTCAACGTTCTGGAAAAGAGGCCCTTTTGAATCTGAATTTTACCCTGTGTGATTACATATTTGGTTGTGTAAACAGAAAGAACATGATAGAGGATCAGGAGACTACTAAGAGACAGGATGGTCAAACCTGTAATGTTCTCGAAACCAAATTTTGTGAATGCTAAAAAAATGGCAAACGAAGAAATCGTAAATACGAACCAGTTTTGGCGTATCTGCGGTTTAAAGGATTGAACGATTTTGGTTTCTGCATCCTTGTCGAAATCCGCGTCTTTATATAAAGTGTGTATGTTTGTCATGGTGATTTATTTGGTCTCAAAAAATCGCAAACAGACGGTCCCTGATTTTTAGGAAAATGCCTTGCCAGGATTGTCAAAAACTGGAGATGCCATCTGCGTGTGAATTATAGGTAAGAATGGCAATCATGTCAAGGCAAATGCACCATAAGGATGCTCACGATATACAGATGAAAATTCAGGAGAAAATAAATCCTTACCGGTCTGTTTATATCCGAATAATGATCGTGGCACAGAGGTTTTCCTCCGGGCCCTGACACTATATTGTCAATGGTTAGAGTACAAAGGATAGATCCGTTTTATAAGATGAAAGATCCAACTGCCAAAAAAGGCGAAGCTTAAGAGTGTTGCCCAAAAGGATTTTAAAAAAGAGGTATATTTGGTATTTTTTGTATAAAGTGCAAGACCTTTTACGATAAGGGTAAGTAGTGCAGGATTCATCAGGATATCATTCGTTCCCGGCGGACTATGATCGCCAATATAATTAATGAGTATGCCAATTGCAGTACTGACAAGCAGAGAAAAGTATTTGTTTTCCTTAACAAGGACGATGCAAAAGACAAGGAATGCATGCGATACGATGGATTCGATTACTACAAGAAAATGCAGATAAAATTCGTAGGAGGTAACAAAGTATGGTATTAGAAACAGAAACAATAAGGTGCCATTTTTCTGATCTTTATTATAAACGAGGAGGTAGAAAGAAATGGGCGCGATGAGCTTGAGCACATCATTGTCGCTGAAATAGCCGATGTCGCCTAAAAAAAGACAGGCGACACCAATAATGGCCGACAGGAATAAAAGCACCACTTGTCTTGAATTCCAACTGATAATCCACCGGAAAAAGAGGAAAATTAATAGCGATTGAAATGCGGTGAGACATTCCTTCAGCCAAAATACCTCTCCGTGAATATACAGCAGGCTTTCAATAAATTGAAGGATGAATTCCATAACGACAAGTTGGGGTCAATTAGACCGTAGAAATAAGAACGAAGAAAACCATGGTATTTCTAACATATAAAAACCTATACACAAACAAATGTCATTGCGGGGAGTGGAGCAGCGAAGCAGTCTCCCATGCCTGGATTGCTTCGCTTCGTTCGCAATAACCATGTTCTTTGTTGTGTTCACGATATCTCATTTATGCCGGATGCTTCGACTGTTGCTGAGGTATGGTAATGAGGAATTTCGTTCCAACGTTTACCGCACTTTCAACTTGAATGTGTCCGTGATGGAGAAGAACAATGTGCTTGACAATGGAAAGCCCTAGTCCGGTTCCGCCCATTTCACGTGAGCGGGCAAGGTCGACGCGGTAAAACCTCTCAAAAATGCGTGGAATGTGCTCTTGCGGGATGCCAATGCCGGTATCGGATATTTCCAAGCAAAGAGAGGTATTGAATGCCGTAACTTTTAAATGTATTTTGCCGCCTTCTGCTGTATATTTTATGGCATTATCAAGCAAATTGGTCAGCAATTGGCGCAAAAGATATTCATTCGTTTCTATCAGGGGTAATTGATGGGGTATGTCCAGTTCAAGCGCCTGATTTTTTCTGATACCGTGCTCCTGGTATTGAGAAAAAATATTTTCTATGCATGGATGGATATCCAGCATGGTGAACTCTGTTTTTAGGTCATGTGAATCGAGTCTGGATAGTTCTAAAATGTCTTTGATAAGGTTGTCGAGCCGCTGTGAGTGTTTCATGATAATATGAAGAAATTCGTGTATTTCTTCTTGTCTTAGAGAGTTGTTTTCGAGCAGGGTTTCCACGTATCCCTTAATAGAAGCCAGCGGGGTTCGTAATTCATGGGATACATTGGCAACAAATTCCCTGCGGGTGTTTTCCAGTTTCCGTAATTCTGTGATATCGTGAAATACCAGAAGGATGCCCTGGTTCTCCTTATCAACCTGAATGGGAGAAAGATGTATGTGTAGTAATTTTTTCTCCGGCGCAGAAATCTCTGTCTCAGATACCCTGGCCGTTTGTGTTTTGATGGTCTCTCTAACCAGACGATGTAGCTTTTCATTTCTTATCTTTTCCCATAAATAATCTCTGTGTAAAACAACCGTTGATATGTCAAACATCGTTTTTGCCGCATTATTGATAAGTATGATCCTTTCCTGCAAGTCCGTGGTAATAACCGCATCATTCATGTGGGCCATGATAGCGTCCAGTTTGTTTTTGTCATCCACGATCGTTTGCTTACGGGATTGAAGTTCAGCCCCCATGGCATTAATTGCAGTTGCCAGGTCTCCTATCTCATCTGAGGAAACAATCTCCGCTTTTTGAGCAAAATTGCCTCGTGCAAAATTTTTTGCTATGTGCGTAATATGTATGAAAGAAGACGTATTGATCCGGATGAGGACAAAACCGATAACCAGGGTGATCACAAAGGCCGGGAGCATGTGGCCGACAACTGTTTTCATGTCGTATGCCATTGTTCTGGTTAACGGACTCGGGGAGTATTCTTGTAGGATCTTGTTTACAAAATATCCAGCAATTGACAGGCATAAGCATAAAAGGCCTGCATAGCTGATAAAAATCTTCCAAAAGAGGCTGTTTTTTAACATATGCTATTCCTTGAATTTATAGCCAATTCCCCGAATGGTAGCAATACGGTTTGCGAAGGTTTTTAATTTTTTTCTTAGGGAAGCGACGTGTACATCAATCGTCCGGTCCGTGACGGCCGTTTCAGGACCGGAAACCGCATCGAGTAGCTGGTCGCGGGTAAACACTCGTCCCGGCTTTCTGGCAAGATGGTAAAGAATCTTGAATTCTGCTAGGGTCAGCTGAACAGGTTCGTTCTTAATGATTACTTCATGTTTATCCAGATCAATCGTAAGGTCGTCTATTTTAATATATTCTTGTACTGCCGAAGCGTTTTTTGTCCGTCTGAGGACTGCCTGTGCACGCGCTACGAGCTCTTTTGGACTGAAGGGTTTTGTTATATAATCATCTGCACCCAATTTTAAACCCGTTGTTATATCTGCTTCCTCTCCTTTTGCAGTTAACATTACAATGGCAGTATTTGTAAGATCCCGGTCTGCTTTTAATTTTTTGCATACCTCCAGACCGTCCATTCCCGGCAACATGAGATCTAATATGAGAAGCTCCGGTCTCTCTTTTCTGCTCAGAAACAATGCGTCTTCGCCGTTATAAGCTGACAATACCTGATAACCATCTTTTTCAAGATGATAACGAATTAGTTTGACAAGGTCTTGTTCATCATCTACTACAAGGATTTTTTCTTTTGCCATGAGATTCTCTTGTGTCTCAATTCAGCTACAGCCGGACTTTCAATGCATTCTTTTCCTCAAGGGGAGAAACGTCTTTACATTATTTCCTCCAACCCTTGTCTGGTGACGCTATTCATATCACAGATTGTTTTTACAGCTCATGATAGTGGTATCCAAAACCAAAATTGACAGAACGGAAGCTCGCCGTACCAATCCGGTCAAAGAATAGTACATCAATCATTGTCTGCTGCGGTTGTCCGTGTGGCAAACGAGTCAAGGCTGGTTCGAACCGTTGAATCGTTTTAGTCTTTCTCTTATCTTGAAGAGGGACAAAAAACGTGGCAAAAATTGGCCGAGAAGACGGGCAGAACTGTTTTCGCGTAACAGGTTCATCCGATGTATTTTATCTTTTTTTCTTGGATCAAAACGGGAAATTGGATCATCAAAAGGTTCTGCGATGGTTTGCTCATGATCGTAACCAACAGGAGAGGGAGGAGTGGCAGAGGCAATACCTTCGGGTATCTTATTTTTAATATTACTTCTTTTTGAACGGATATCCGTTTCAGCAATGATTTTGAAGTTAAAGTATTTAGTCATTGCCGGTGTAACTCCAAAGGCGAAGTCGATGCAATCATGGTAAGCCGATACAATCAAATGAGATAATTCCTTGAGGCCATCTTCGTTAAACGAAACATAGGTTGATTCCTGCGTGGATAATTTTTCAGAAGGAGGATTCCATCCCTTTTTCATTTCTGTAAATGATTCATCCAACTCGTCAGTCCTGAAGAAACAATCCCCCGATGTGCGGCGGACAATAGCATCCGCGCCGGAAAAGTCCAGGTTTCTCCAGACATTTAACAGGTTCTTGCTATCATAGTTCGCCAATATCCACGGAAGGACAAACCAGAGATGCCGCCGGTATTCCCGCGGGACGCTTATTCCCTGCAGGCAATAAATATCACGACCCTCTTTGTCTTTATGGTTCGATAAACCGCAGCTTACAAGAAACGTCGCCTCGGGACAGTTCAAACAGTAGAGAGGCAAAAGTGATGATTTGCTGAGGATATGTTTGTGCTCATCATACAAATTGTATAATTGATTTAATGTCTTAAGGCTTTCCAAAGAAACCTTTGGCGGAATAATCATCCACCGGTAATCTCTGGACAAGGAACGAGAGTATAAGAGTTCCCGATAGATCATGCAATTCGTCTTACCCTTTCCAGCGCCTTATTGAGGAGAGGTTCAATATGTGGTTCAAATTGACTTAACACCTCGTAATCCTTGTTTTTTTCCTCCAGGATAGCTCTGGCGATGCTCTCAGCATCTGGTTTACGGGTGATGAGTGACCAAATCTTGTTTACTAGCCCTGCCTTTTTCAGAACTTCTGAAAGTTCTTTCTCGCGCTGTTTAATACTCTTGTGGGCCTCAACCTTCATCTGTTTTAACGTTTGTCCCAGACAATAAAACAAGACATGCTCTGCATTTAGCGGCGCCGGAAATCCTATGATTTTATCTTCAGATTTAAACGGATGCATCACGTCTCCTGTGGGAACAACCGTCCTTTTGGCATTCCCCTCTCCTACGGCGGAGACAGGGACTATGCCGCCCTGCCAGGCCGGATTTTGCTTACATAGCGACACCATCTGATTGAACACTTCCAGACCACGTTCTATCAAGGGTGCGTAATTATCGCTTTTCCATTTAGAATCAACCGTATCAGCTTTTGTTAGCATGATTACAAAGGTTAGATTCCTGTTGGGATATACCCTGCTGTAGGTCGTGAATATCTCATGGATCCTGCGGGCGCCCGACCGGTGCCGTGCCTCTTTTATATTAGAATAATACGTGAGGACAAAGGCGTCGACGACAAGGATTACCGCATTACTAAGCTCGATATGAGAAGCGAGGTCAGAAATTTCTGATTTTGTTATCTCCGAAGTGTCATTTGAATCAGGAATATCGGTGATTTCCGTTAAAATACCGCCACGATAATCAATCCAGTCAAAATACGTTACCGGTTTTGAATTATAAAAAACTGTGAAAGGCCATACCGTGGTTTGTTGTGTCCCGTCCGGCCAGCTAAACGTATCTGCAAGAGAGAATCTGCTAAAATCACCGATACTCAGAATGGCCTTATCAAATGGTTGCATTGAACGTGGAGCAAGACAAAAACCCGCATCATTTTGTCCCGCGTCTCCCAATGTCTCGTAAAGTGACGACATATACGTTGTTTTGCCTGAGCCTGAAATTCCTACCATGGTTACTTTCATATTCCAAATTACCTCTAATAAACGCTGTTAATTATCGTTGGCTATTCTGTAGTCGGTTCCTGGCTGCCGCTTCATCAGCAAAACCAGAAAGAGAGAGCGATTCTGTAACTGCCTGCCGCCTACTCGAAACATTTTCGTCGTATCATCTCCATGGTTACACCTAAAAATCCCATGATAAACGGCAACATAATTGCTACTTTTGAAAATCCGGCAATAATCCAAATCGTCAGCGAAATAAAAAAACCAATTATTGCACCCAGGAAAAAAAGATACATAAGGTGCGTCATACCCCGTTGGGTTTGTGCTGGCGTTCTTTGCCCGGAGGATTTTGCTTCTCCGGGAATTAGCGCCTTTTTACTCAATTCCCTATGCTTTTTTATAGTATCTGACATCTGATTTTACCCGCAATTTTCTAAGGAACTAATTATAGTGAGTAATATTATTGAATCAAACATTTTTTTAATAATATTTTTGAATTTTGGCAACAATTTGGTTTTTTGAAAAAGATGGTTTTTCTTTGAAACAAGGGCGATTGGAATATCGCTTTTCCTGGAACAGGAGAAAGAGGCTCAGGAACACGAAGGCTGTTTGCCGTAAAGGGTAAGGTCTGTTACCTCATCTACCATAACGTCCGCCAGTTTTCCTGCCAGGTCCCGTGACCCGCGAAAAACAACGATATGGTTTTGCCTTGTCCTGCCCGACAGCTTATTTGGGTCGGATTTGCTGGCGCCTTCGACAAGCACCTGCACCTTTTTACCAATCATTTTTCTATTCTCTTCCAGGCTGATACTTTTTTGCAATTCCAGCAACCTCATATTTCTCATTTTCTTCGTTTCTTCGGGCACATCGTTTTCCAGTTCGGCAGCCTTCGTGCCTGTACGGGGTGAATATTTAAATATAAAACAATTATGAAAACGGATGTCTTCCATCAACCGTACCGTTTCCTGGAAATCCCCGTCAGTCTCTCCCGGAAAGCCCACAATAAAGTCGCTGGCTATGCTAATATGAGGAATCCATTCCTTTGCGTAAGAGACCAAATCACGATAATAATCCACCGTGTAACCGCGACGCATCCTTTTGAGGATGGAGTCGGAACCCGACTGGGCAGGCATGTGTAAATGTTCACAGACCTTGCTCAATCGGCTCATGGTACGGATGAGATCGCGGGACATATCCGCAGGATGTGAAGTTACAAACCGTATTCGTTCAAGCCCGTCTATATCGTTTAATTCAGAGAGCAGATCTCCAAGTGTTACACCCCCTGCCAAACCTTTCCCGTAGGAATTTATATTTTGACCGAGTAGGGTAACCTCCTTACAACCATTTGATACAAGGGATTGCGCTTCTTCTTTTATATCAGCAATCGTCCGGCTGATCTCTCGTCCCCGCACATAGGGTACAATACAATAGGAGCAAAAGTTGTCGCAGCCCCGCATAATCGTGACGAATGCCTGATAAAAATTCGGCCGGTAGGTCACCGCCCTCTTCACATTAACGACTTGGTCTTCATCTATGGCAAGGACATGCGAACCATGGTTTCTGATATTCAAAAGCAGTTCCGGCAATCGTGAAAACATGCGTGTTCCGCAGACCAGATCCACATGGGGCATACGCTTAAATATCGCTTCGCCGTCTTTTTGCGCCATACACCCGAGGACACCCACAATGACTTCCGGATGTTTTTTCTTCAGCATTTTTAATGCACCGAGATGGGAATACACCTTATCTTCGGCATGCTGCCGTACGCTGCAGGTGTTGAACAGGATGACGTCTGCCTCGTCAACCGTGTCCACAATTCTATAGCCTTCTTCCTGCAACAGTCCCAACGAAAGTTCGGCATCGAGTTTATTCATCTGACAGCCGAAGGTTTCAAAAAAAACGGTCTTGTATTGACGGTCTTTATTAGTAAAATTAGGAGAATCGATCATGGTACGGATCTATAACAAACGATATGTGGGTTTTTTACTTACGTACGGTTTAAAAGCAACTCCATTTTTTGCGATTGCTCAGTTATCAATTGTTGGCAAGCAGATTCTGTCAGACCGCAGGAGGCTGGCGTAGCGTTTCACAAGGTGTCTACACGGGTTATTGTCATGGCGAGCACATTCGCTTTGCCCCGTGTAAACTCCGCGAAGCAATCTTAAGTCTTTTGTAAACAACGGATTGCTTGTGCATAGATTTCTATGAAAACGATATACTAGCCCCTCTTAACCTAAGATTTTCATTTTAACGAAACACGGATGCTAATCCAAGTATTTTTTGGGTATTGTACCGTTTTGCTACTCAAATTCGAATCTCACGGGCCGCTAAGATTTTAAATTTGGTACGTGTAACAGAATATGCTTCAAATTTATCCGTGGGTAAATCTGGAGGGAATGCAATAATGGACAAGTCGAAAAGGAATTCAGGTGTGGGTAAAAATAGGGGTAAAATTTGAATTTTATAGAATGATACTTTATGAGAATATTGGTCATAGAGGATGAAAAAAAATTAGCAGCCTATATAAAAAAGGGGCTCGAAGAAAACCACTTTGCCGTTGATGTGAGTAATGACGGAGAGGACGGGCTCTTTTTGCTCAACACCAATGAGTACGACCTCGTTATCCTGGACGTCCTTTTGCCCAAGAAAAACGGCCTTGAGATAGTACGCGAGGCAAGGAAAAACGGCAAGAACATGCCTGTCCTCTTATTAACGGCAAAGGACTCTATCGAAGACAAGGCTCATGGATTAGATCTGGGAGCGGATGATTACCTGGTAAAACCTTTCTCTTTTATAGAATTGGTCGCGCGGATACGGGCATTGATCCGACGGGGAAATGTCCGTTACCAAACCAGATTGGCGGTTGCAGACCTTTCGCTGGATATGGTTGCGCACCGCCTTTATCAGAATGGGCAGTCCATAGACCTCACCAACAAAGAGTTTGCCCTGTTAGAATTTTTCATGAGAAATCTCAATACCGTATTAACCCGCACCCAGATTGCAGAGCATGTATGGGATTATAATTTTGATAGCCTTACCAATGTAATAGACGTCTTCGTAAACCGCCTGAGAAATAAGATTGATAAAGATCGCACCCATAAACTGATTCATACGATCAAGGGTGTCGGGTACATCATGAAAGATGAAAAATCATGAAATCGTGGTCAATTCGCACAAAACTCACCTTCTGGTACACCAGCATTTTCGGAACGACGCTGGTTCTTTTTGGTTTATTAATCTACCTCGCATTTTCTTATGCAAATAACAAACGCATAGATGTCGGGCTTAAAGAAGAGGCTGATGGTATAGCTCATTATGCACAAATTAATATGAATTCTTTCAAGGAATACATTGTGCGTATCTCAAATGAAAGAGATGATGAATGGGCTGCGGGAAAATATGTCGCGATACTCGATTCTGCAGGAAACCTTCAATTCCGGTCAGGGAACTTAACGGATGCTCATCTGCCGCTGCAAAGCCATCAAATCAAGGAAATCCTTTCGGGAAAGATATACTTCAAGACCAAGAAGAACTCAAAGGGACGCCTTTTGCGTATCATTACGATATCCATGATGGACGCCCGGGGATTAATTCAGATTGGAATCGCCATTAACAAAGATGTTGCACTCAATATCTTTCTGTTTATCCTCACAGCGCTGGGATTCCTTGCGATTGTCAGTAGCTGGTTTGGCGGTCGTTTTATGGCGAAAAAAGCCCTAAAGCCCATAGATCGTATGACGAAAGAACTCAGAAAGATCGAAACCGAACAATTGGGAGAAAGGCTGGCACTCCATCCGGCGAAAGATGAAATCCATAAGCTTTCAGGAGTTGTTAACGAAATGTTGTCACGCCTGGAAAACTCTTTTAATCAGACACGCCGGTTCACAGCCGATGCCTCTCATGAATTGCGTACTCCTATCGCTATTATGAGAGCGGGACTCGAGATTGCTCTGTCAAGAGAGAGGGATATCCGTGGCTATCAGCAAGTCCTTGCAAACACCCTGGAGGATTTGGGGCGGCTGTCTAAAATTGTAGAGAATCTGTTTCTCCTGGCGAAGGCAGATGTGGGACGTTATGAATTGCATAAGGAGCGGATGAATCTTTGTCCTATTATCACAGATATTGCTGAACAGTTAAAACTTATTGCCGAGCCGAAAACTATCTTCGTATCCATGGATAAGATGGAAGAGGCATTTATTAACGGTGATGACCTGCTTGTCCGGATGCTGCTTTTAAATCTTGTTGACAATGCCGTAAAATATACCCTGCCGCACGGGACAATCAGGATGTCACTCGGCAAGTCAAATGGTTATGCAAAAATCGTCATCAAAGATAATGGTATCGGTATTTCTCCAGAAGACATTCCTCACATATTCGATCGTTTTTACAGATCCAATAATGCCCGTACGACAAACCATAACGGTACCGGGCTTGGACTCAGCATCTGTCAATGGATCGTCAAGTCCCATTATGGCACAATTGCTGTCGAAAGTACGCTGCAAAAGGGAAGTGCCTTTACCGTCACACTCCCCACCTGTTAGACCCCTGGATTACAAACAATTAATTTTACGTTCATCCCCTGTTCATACACCACACGATATAATTTAATTGCATAGGAATTTTCATTGTATTTAAGCAGATTGCCGGATGGCATGGACAAGCGTTGTTTGTCTGTGCGATAAATTCCAAATCCGTGTGTATATTCAAGCACCATGGACGAACAAGTATGTCGTTCGGCGGATTCTTCGGCAGGCTCAGGATGTAGCGCCGTGCATGGTGAGTCTGCCGAACCATCACGACGAAGTCCATGTTACCCTGCAACCGAAGGCATAACTTGATGTCAAGGAATTTCAAACAGATAGTTTCCCCTCTAGAAAGAGGGGATTAAGGGGTGTGTGAGAGGCGTGTTAACACACCCCCGGCCCCTCTTTTTAGAGGGGAGTTTAAGAGTCGCTGCCGAAAGGCAGCCTAACTTGATTGTGAAAATATGACAGGAAAATACATTCAAACAGTGCAGTAAATTATTTTCTTCTTGTCAGGGATGCTTTCTTTTCTTTTTTTATTCATAGACTGCACTCTATGATCAACGGAGAGCACCCTTTGCGCCGGTAAGGTAACGAACATATCCCGAAATTCATTTGCAAAAAGATGCATCATGTTGATCAGGAAAGTTGTCATATGGGTATAAATGGTTGAAAGCAGATACATGTATAAACGAAAAAAGATATCTATTCTATATGTGATCGCTACGTTCATTACTGGATGCGCTTTCTATCGTGCCATGCCGATAGACAATTCGGCAGTGAATCTTGCTTTGAAAGATCCATCGATGGAAAAGGTACGGGTTCAGGCAAAACTGATCAGGCATCCAGTTCTGAAGCCAATTGATTTTGATGACCGGGACGGAATTTCACCGGATGAGGCGGCCATACTGGCGGTATTGACAAATCCCGTGTTGCGCGCCATACGAGACCGAAAGAATATTTCTATGGCCCAGCTTATTCAAGCAGGCATTTTGCCTAACCCCCAACTTGACGCGCTAACGGCCGGGAATACCCTGGGAACAATCGACGCCTTCGGGTTGGGATTAAACTGGGATTTTATTTCCCTTATCTCACGGAAGGAAAGAATGGACGCTGCTCTATCCCATGTGGATGCGGTGGACATTGATGTGGCATGGCAGGAGTGGCAGGTGGCCCAGGCGGCAAAACTGCACGTCTACCGGTTGTTGTGGATAGAGCAGCAGGTGAAACTTGCAAGAGCGGCAGTAAAAGGATTACGGGAAAACCTTGAAGTCGTCAAAAAGGCGGTAAAATTCGGAGTGTTAACCGCAGTAGATATTGCAGCCGCAGAAACAACCCTTCAGCAGATTCGGATATTGCAACTGAAACTGGTTCAAGAACAGAAACGCGAGCAGATTGCACTGAATCAGACGCTTGGCCTTCCCGCGGGCAGAGCGGTCCTGATTCAACAAAATATTGCCCTTCCGTCCTGGCCCGCGCTTCCATCCGCATCTCAGATTACCGAAGGACTGGAGGAACGGCGCCTCGACCTCCTTGCCTTAAAGAAAGGGTACGAAAGCCAGGAGGCAAAGGTTATGGCCGCTGTACTTTCTCAGTTTCCGAAAATAAAAATTGGTTTTACCCAAGGAGGAAATCTAAGCAGTCCGATCACCACAGGCTTTGCAATTACCCTGGACCTGCCCTTCTTTGACCGGAATCAGGGACAGATCGCCCTTGAGAAGGCGACCAGAAATCAACTTTTTGATGAATATATGGCCCGCATTTTCGAAGCGCGTTCCGAAATCAACCGCATCTTACGGGATATGGATTTGGTCAAACAACAGATAGCCGCAACAGAAAAGTTTATTACGGAATTTAGAAAGCTGGTTCAATTTTATTATACTGCCTTGCAAGTAGGCAATGCCGATATCCTTGTATACTATAACACAAAAAACAATTTGATCACGAAACGAATTGAATATGTTAAGCTCGAACAGGAATTGTCCGACCTGGGTATTTCCCTCGAAATTGCGGCAGGGGAATATTTCCCCGGTTTCGAGACATCCTTAAAAGGACACTCGGAAAAGTCTGATAGCACGGAGGTTTTGGAATGAAACATACGATGCTATTTGTCATCACAAGTGCCTGCATTGCAACCGTGAGTGGATATCTGCTGTTCTTTCATAGTCAAAAGAAAACCGTGGAAAATGAATCTCCGTCGTTTCCTTCCGCATCGATGGTCACGGGTGATATTTCTACATCAGAGCCTGTTGCGGCAGTTAAGGTTGCTCCACTGGCAAAAGGAACCCTGACGGAAGATATTGTTGTGTACGGAACGGTAGTGCCGTCGCCTGGAGCAGTGCAAACAATTTCTGAACCTTTTGAGATACAAATTCGCCGTATATTCGCAATTGCAGGTCAAAAGGTTGCTATGGGTGAAGTTCTTTTTGAAATCGACCCAGGCCCGAATACCAGCCTTCAGCTTGAGCAAGCGATGAACAACTATGGACTGGCAAAAGAAACGTACAGCAACATGCAGCAACGCTTCGATCTGAAACTAGCCACGATTCAGCAAGTGTTGCAAACGAAGCAAGCCTTTGAAGATGCCCGGCTGAGACTTGAAAATCTTAAACAACGGGGAATAAGAGAGAAGAAACAGGTTGTGGCTGATGTTGGCGGGCTGGTCAATACAGTATATGTCCGCGAGGGAGATATCGTATCTGCCAGCATGCCTCTGGTCGAAATCGTTGCTCAAGGCAGGTTTGAGGCCAGGCTGGGAGTTGAGCCGGAAGATATAAACCGGCTGACGGTTCATCAACCGGTTTGTATCTCGTCTGTCTATATGCAATCATCACGTGGCGTTACCGGTTGGATCCGTGCAATTTCGAAATCTGTTAATCCGGTTACCCGCCTTGTCGATCTGTTCGTTGTATTTCCATCTACCGCTGAGTTTCTGCCGGGAGAGTATGTCCAGGGTAAAATAACGATATCTTCCAAAGAAACACTGATTGTTCCACGTACAGCAGTACTCCCCGAAGATGATCATTACGTTCTTTTTACCATGAAAGATGGTCGCGCATGGAAGCAATCGGTACATGTGGGTTTAGAAACGGATAAAGATGTTGAAATTATCAGTGCTATCCTTCAACCCGGTGATCTGGCAGTAGTTCTTGGTAATTATGAATTACAGGATGGCATGAAGATCAAAGAGGAAGAATCGCAGTGACTTTTGTCGATTGGACACAATCACATCGCCGTTCGATCCTGTCGTTACTGGCGGCGCTGGCCCTGGGTGGGCTAGCCAGCAGCACGAAACTTCCCGTAGCCCTCTTTCCCCGCGTTAGTTTCCCCAGAATAGTAGTAAGCCTCGAAGCGGGTGATCGTCCTGCAGAGCGCATGGCTATCGAGGTAACATGGCCTGTTGAGGAGTCGGTTCGCAGCATCCCCGGGGCTCTCAATGTGCGTTCTAAAACCAGTCGCGGAAGCGCTGATATCTCCATAAATTTTGAATGGGGCGAGGATATGATTGCGGCCATGTTGCAGGTGGAATCCGCGATCAATCAAACGCTCCCTTCTTTACCGCAGGGGACCGCCTTTCATGTGCGGCGGATGGACACTACGGTCTTTCCTGTATTGGCTTACAGCCTGACCTCTGATACCCATTCTCTCATCGAACTAAGGGATATCGCCTTGTACCAGCTACGTCCGCTCCTTTCCACGATAGAGGGGGTAGCCAGGATTGAAATTTTAGGCGGAGCCATTGAGGAATACCGGGTAACAGTAAGCCCGGCGCAATTGGCATCCTATAACTTATCTCTATCCGATATCAGCAAGGCCCTTTCTGCCGCGAACGTCATTACTGCGGTTGGACGACTGGAAGACCATTACAAACTTTATCTCATTATATCGGATACCCAACTGCCCGGTCTTGATCAGATTCGTGAAACGATACTCCGTTCGGGACAAAATGGCATGGTGCGTCTGGATGATGTCGCTACAGTAATTCGGGAAGCGGCGCCTCAGTGGACGCGCGTAACTGCCGATGGTCACGATGCCGTAATTTTTCAAATTTACCAGCAGCCGGGAGGAAATACGGTACAGATAGACAATGTCGTAAAGAAAAAGCTTGCCGAATTCCGTAAACAGTTGCCTGTGGATTTGAAGATTGCAAACTGGTACGACCAAAGCAAACTGATTGTCGCTTCTGCTGTCAGCGTACGCGATGCAATCATCATTGGCGTTGCGCTCGCCGCCCTGATTCTCCTCGTCTTCCTGCGTAATCTTAAAGTAACCCTCATAGCCATTGTTTCTGTACCCTGTGTATTGGCTTCTACTATCCTCATGCTCTACGGATTGCACATGAGTTTTGATATCATGACTCTTGGAGGTATGGCGGCAGCGGTAGGGCTCATTGTTGATGACACCATTGTTATGGTAGAACACATTATCCGCCGAATGCGTGGCAGCACAGATAATCACCACAATAAAACAATGCTCGCCGCACGCGAGTTTACCAAGCCGCTTGCTGCCTCATCCGCCTCCACCATCATTATTTTCGCCCCTCTGGCATTCCTTTCCGGAGTAACCGGGGCGTTCTTTAAAGCACTCTCTCTGACCATTGCTGCCAGCCTCGTCATCTCTTTTTTTGTAGCCTTGCTGGCAGTGCCAATTTTAGCGGATCATTTGTTGAGTGAAAAGGATACGAATCAGAAGGAAGGTGGTGTGCTGACCGAATGGACACATTGGGCGTACGAAGCCATCATGCACCGCATAATGATGCGACCCTGGCTTGCCCTGGCATTTGTTGTGCCCTTAATAGCGACAGGTTGGTTCAGTTACAAACACATGGGCTCTGGTTTTATGCCCGTGATGGATGAGGGTGGCTTTGTTCTTGATTACCTAACCCCACCGGGTACGTCTCCTGGCGAGACCGATCGTCTGCTTCGCCGTGTTGAAACGATACTTCAATCAACCCCTGAGGTAGATACCTATTCCAGACGAACTGGAATAAAGCTTGGCGGTGGATTGGCGGAAGCAAATGAGGGGGATTTTTTTGTCCGTCTCAAACCGTTTCCGAGACGGGATATAAACGTGGTCATGAACGATATACGAGTGCAAGCAGAGCAATCGGTCCCTGGCATAGAAATAGAAATGGCCCAGTTAATGGAAGACCTTATCGGCGATCTAACTGCCGTTCCACAGCCGATTGAGATTAAACTCTATTCTAACGATGGCGGATTGCTCATCAGACTCGGGCCACAAGTGGCTGATGCTATCAGGAAAATTCCAGGTGTGGTGGATGTGCGAGATGGTGTTGTCCTGGCCGGGGATGCCTTGAATATCTCGGTAGACAGGGTCAAGGCTTCTCTGGAGGGGGTGAGTCCCGAATTCATAACTCAATGGTTATCCGATTACGCGAGTGGTGTTGTTACCACCCACATACAACGTGGGCCTAAGATGGTCGGTGTGCGTGTTTGGGTGCCAAACGATGTGCGGTCAACGGAACGTAATATAAGCAACCTCCGGCTGCGGGCTCCGGACGGACACCTTTTCCCTTTAAAACGGGTAGCTACACTTACGGTTATTACCGGACAGCCCCAGATCGTGCGCGATGATCTGAAGCAAATGATTGCTGTTACCGGCCGCATTAGCGGCAGGGATATAGGCTCTGTAATCAAAGATGTTAAAGCTGTTCTGGGACTTCCTGGATTGATACCGAAGGAGGTGTATTATGATCTGGGCGGACTCTATGCCCAGCAACAAATTGCCTTCGCGGGACTTATTGCTGTCTTTGTTGCAGCGGTGATGCTGGTCTTTCTGCTTTTGCTTTTTCTCTATGAGAGTTTCCGTGTGGCGCTTGCCATGCTCGCCACCACGCTTCTCGCCTTGTCATCGGTGTTTATTGGTTTGTGGTTGACTGGCATAGAAATCAATATTTCTTCTATGATGGGCATGACTATGATTGTTGGCATCGTTACGGAAGTGGCAATTTTCTATATTTCTGAATATCACGATTTATCTGAGGACGTTGATCCGGGCACCGCACTTGTCATCGCGGGCAGGAATCGCATGCGCCCCATTGCAATGACCACCTTTGCGACTATTCTGGCCCTCCTGCCCCTTGCCCTGGGTGTTGGCCAGGGATCATCCATGCAACAGCCGCTGGCGATTGCTATTATCTCAGGGTTAGCGGTTCAATTGCCCCTCGTTTTAATTATAATGCCCGTTTTGCTTCGGGTTTTAATAAAATTAAAGACTTTAAACGGTAATGGCAGGAGTCGCTTTGTCCATGAATTTTCAAGCCCTGATGAAAAATAATAACCGTTGAAAACGGAACTGCATGTAACGGTTTTGCGCTTTGAAAAATAGATGCAGCGGGAATCCCCACAAAAATATACCCCGCAGCCCGGTCGAACGATCAGCTCTACATTCTCAAAGAGATAAAATGTTGCAGTTGCATATAAGGAAGCATCTTCGCCGTTTCGCTATCCGTGTGCGAATTTCTCAAGATTACAAAAAATTAATTTTGCGTTCATCCCCTGTTCATGCATAATTTGGTATACTCAACAGTATAAAAACTGTGAAAAGAAAGCACATTACAAGGGTATTGCAACCTGTTCTCTTTTGGTTCGGCACGCATTCCTTGTTTTGTTAACAAATTGAGACAGGAAGGATGCCCCATTCAGGAGGCGACGTATTCAGCAGGAAAGATCCGGATGGGACCGGTCTTAATAACTGCCATCACGGCGATTGCAGACGTGGTTCCCTTGCTATAGGAGTGCATGCGGGTTCTCAGATCAACAGCCCATAGCGATAGTCCTTGTTGGTGACCTTGCCACTTCTGCAATCATCATTATCCTTGTCTTTCCTGGTGTGTATGGAATTATTAAAAAATTTATTGAAGTCAGGAGCAGGAAGCTAAATGAAGAGTGTTGCTGATTCGCTCATGTTCAAATACAGGGGATTCGTTGGAGTTATTTGCCTGCTACCAGTAGGGATTGCTGTAATTTTTAGCACTCCCTTTATTGCGAAAAACGCTTACATTGATTTTACCGCAGATATTCTGGGATGGTTGTGTTTTGGGCTCTATGTAACCTTTCGCATCTGGGCAACCTTGTATGTAGGCGGACGCAAAGACAAAGAATTGCAAACCCAGGGACCCTATTCGATCACCCGCAACCCGCTGTACTTTGGGACATTTTGCTTTGCGTTATCCGTCTCATTCTTTTTGGAGAGTATTTCATTGGTGGCAGCAACGGTTATAACGATGATAATTTATTTTCGTTGGGTAGTTGCGGTTGAGGAATGCGTTCTCCTGAAAACTTTTGGGAGTGCGTATTCAAATTATAGGAAAAATACGCCCCGCTTCATTCCACGGTTTTCCCAATATTGTGCGGCAGGCTTTGTCCAGGTCAATCTCGGGGCACTAAAGACAGAAACAAAACGCTTATGGTTTGCAGCAACGTTGCCGGTCATTGCCGAACGAATTATGTACCTTCGGGCCGCTTCGTGGTGGCCACACTGGTTTACCCTTCACTAAAGGGAGGAAGATAGGTGTTCGACACAACGATTTTGTTTTATAGATTACCGTGTAAAATCTCCCTTTTTTTGCGAGTTTTTACTACCTCCCGGCTTCGTCGTGATGGGTAGACAGGCTCACGATCACGACGAAGTCCATGCCACCCCGTAACCGAAAACATAACTTAAAACCTTAAAATTACGAACAATATGAGAGGGCATTTGTATATGAGAAGATGGAAATATCTTGTTGCATTTCTGCTGCTGATTCCCGGAATTGTTAGCACATTACGGGCAGAAACATCTGCTTCCTTCTCAAAGACGCCTCCCAATTTCAAGGTTGCTTTTATAGGCGATCAGGGATTAGGAGAAAATGCAGAAGCAGTTTTGAACCTTGTTAGATCAGAAGGCGCACAGGCAGTATTGCATCAGGGAGATTTCGACTACGAAAACAACCCAGATGCATGGAATGCACAAATTAACGAAATTCTTGGTGAAGATTTTCCCTATTTCGCATCCGTGGGAAACCACGATGTAGAGAAATGGAATGGGAAGGATGGCTATCAACAATATCTCAAGAATCGACTTAATCGGCTAGATGTTGAATGGGATGGTGACTACGGGGTAAAATCATCGTTGCAATATAAAGGCATTTTTATTATTCAGGTCTCACCGGGTGACTTAGGATCTTTTCATGCTGATTACCTGCGCGAACAACTTGCCAAAAATAGATCAATTTGGAGAATCTGCTGTTGGCATAAAAACATGCGGCTTATGCAGGTGTCTAAAAAGACAGACGATACTGGATGGGATGTATATGAGGAGGCAAGAAAGGGCGGTGCAATTATCGCAACAGCACATGATCACTCTTACGGTCGCACCCATCTTATGGATAGTTTCGAATATCAGACTGTTGCCAGTCAATCAAACACTATAGTCATTACTGAAGGCAGGACATTTGCCTTTTTTTCCGGGCTGGGCGGCAAAAGTATTTATGGTCAGGAACTGAGTGGTCCCTGGTGGGCAAAAATCTATACGAAAACACAAGGCGCTCATTATGGCGCTCTTTTTGGCGTATTCAACGTTGACGGCGTGCCAAATGCTGCGACGTTTTACTTCAAAAATATCAAAGGAGAGGTTGTGGACCGGTTCGATGTGATTTCCCGTGTTCATACCGGTAGTGCGGTAGAACAACATCGCTCCTCGCAGTAATTGATTACCGGAAATAAGGTTAAATAAAGGTTCATCAGAACAAGTAATGTTAGCTGTTGATTTTTTAAAATTATTTTGTACAATAGTCCGGCTTATATTTTGAGTTATACCGGGATTTCTTTATAGAATACAGAGCACAGCGTAGCCAAAATCAAATAATACCCCTTACCTCACCTTACCTTGCTAAAGGATGCCAGGAGGGGCGAAGGGGGGTAAAAAACCTGCAAAAAAAGAAAGATGTTACACGGTAACATTACAACGGTGTGCTCAGATTGCCCGGATGTTATTTTTTGATTTGTACATAACGGAGAAGATATGAAGATCAGGGTTTTGCTATTGGGCGTCGGACGGTGGGGTGTAAACCATTTGCGATTGTTGCATTCGTTGCCTGTGGAGCTTTTTGTCGCAGAGATTTACCCGGAACGGCTCGCACAAGCCCGTGCACTGGGCATTCCTGATACTCACCTGTTTCATAATTACCGTGAAATCGCCGCTTCGGTAGATGCGATGGTGGTGGTGACATCTGCCAATACCCATTTTGAGCTCTGCCGGGAATTTTTAGAGGCGGGCAAGGATGTGTTTGTTGAAAAGCCCATTACTTTGCAGTCAGAAGAGGCGCGTATCCTTGTGGCGCTCGCGGAGCGGCATAACCGCATCTTGCAAGTTGGACATATCTTTCGGTATGACCCTGCATCACAATGGTTGCGGAATTCGATCCGGCAAGGAAATTTCGGAAGGATCAAGATTTTGCGCGGGAATTTCAGCGGCTTTAAGCGTCCCCGTAGCGATACCGGCGTAACTTTTGCCGATGCCATTCATTTCATTGATTTGTTTAACTATTTTATGGGGCGATCTCCTGCACGGGTTAATGCTATCCTAAAAGATTTCATGGGTCGCAGCATGGACGATGCTTCCCTGGTTACGATGGACTATGATGGCGATGACGGAACAACCTGGGCTTCGGTGGAGAGCAGCTACTATCCTCCTGGTAAATACCGTGAGGTAGTCGTTGTGGGCGAGGAGCTGAGCGCCGTTTGTGATTACAATATAGCCCAATATAAGATTAAAACATTCGAGAACAAACACATAAAAGATGGTGGGGATTCCAAAGCCGTGGAAGGGGCAGTGCATCAGATTGAGTTTCCGCCAGAAGAGCCGTTGCGCATGGAGTTGCGGGCATTTATTGATTCGATACAAACACGAAAACATCCCCTGGCAGACGGCAGATCAGGTTACGAAGCCGTGCGTGTTGTTGAAGCGGCTTTGCAATCTGCCAAAGAAGGGCGAACGATAGAATTAAACAGATAAGGGAGCAAAAGAACGTCATGCAAAAAATTTCACTTTCAAAGAGTTTTGTAGACAACGAAGTCAAACAGGCAGCGCTGAAAGCTCTGGAGTCAGGGTGGTATATTCTTGCCAAAGAATGTGAGGCATTTGAATCTGAGTTGGCTCAATATGTGGGCACAAAGCATGCTGTACTCAGCTCCTCTTTGACGGCGGGCATGTTTTTGCTGCATACGGTGATGGATTTGCGCCCCGGCGATGAAGTTGTGGTGCCATCGCATACGGCCTTTGCAGGCATAGAACCGATGATTCACTGTGGGGCACAACCAATTTTTGTGGATGTGGATGAAACATATTGCCTGGATATCGACCAATTAGAAGGCGCTATTACATCGCGCACCGTGGGAATTATGCCCGTACATTTATATGGTCACCCTGCAAATATGGATCACGTATTCGAGATTGCGCGGAAACACCATCTGTGGGTTGTCGAGGACTGTGCTCAGGCGCAGGGAGCGAAATACAAAGGCAAAATGGTTGGTTCGATGGGCGTAGCAAGTGGTTTTTCATTTTTCCCGTCAAAAAATCTGACGGTGTTGGGCGACGGCGGCTGTATTTGCACGAACGATGACATGATTGCCGACAAAATACGCATGCTTCGGAATCACGGGCGCAAAGAAAAATACACCCACGAAATGATTGGTTTTAATTTACGCTTTAATGAAATTCAGGCGGCTATCGGCCGGGTAGCCTTGCGACACCTTGATGCTTTCAATCTTAACCGGCGAAAAATTGCCGCACGGTACAATGAACGGCTCCGTGATATCGTAAGTACGCCTCTGGAAATGACGTGGGCAACGGCGGTCTATCATATGTATGTCATTCGCACAAAGAGACGCGACGAACTGGCGAAGTATTTACGTCAGCACGGTATTGACACCGGTATTCATTATCCCGTGCCGAATCATAAGCAACCTGCAATTACTCAAAAATATCGTAATTTGCCTCAATTACCAAATACAGAACGAATGGTTGATGAAATCCTATCGCTGCCTATTTATGGCGAAATGCCCCTCGAAGAAGCGGACACCGTTTGCGATTGTATCTCAGATTTTTTTGGCAAAAAATGAATCAGACACCACCCGAGATCAGCCTGGTTGTTCCTTGTTATAACGAAGAGGGTAATTTACAAGCCCTGGCAGATGCCATTGCCGCCGCACTTGATCCGCTGAGTATTTCCTATGAAGTAGTAATCACCGATGATGCCAGCACAGATAGTTCCTGGACACTCCTTAAAAAAATAGCAGCAACCGATCCGCGTTTTCGTATCCAGCGGTTCAAGGATAATGGAGGCGAATCGGCAGCAAGCTGGGCAGGTATGAAGGCGGCGCGTGGCCGTTACATTATTACACTGGATGCAGACCTGCAAAATGATCCCAGAGACGTGCCAAAATTCCTGCAAGCGCTTGATCAGTATGATTGCGTATGCGGCACCCGGGTTGCCACACGCGGCAAAGGAGACAACTTTGTCCGGATTGCCTCCTCGCACATTGCAAATTGGGTTCGCAATAAATTATCAAATGAAAATATCAGTGATGCGGGGTGTACCTACCGGGCATTTCGGCGCGAGTGTCTCACAAACATAAAATTTTTTAAGGGTGCACACCGGTTTTTGCCAACCTTGATTAAAATGGAAGGGTTTCAGGTAACAGAAATTCCGGTGACCAACAATCCCCGATTCTCAGGTCAGAGTCATTACGGGGTATGGAATCGGTTATTCAAATCGTTCTACGATCTTCTCGCCGTGAGATGGATGAAAAAAAGGATGATACGGTATGAAATCGTTGAAAAACTCAATTAAATAAGGAGTCTGTGCATGTTTTGTCATATTGTGCTAGCCATTACGTGGTTTGGTCAGGAACATCGTTTGTTTGGGCTGAATTGGAGCTATCTCACCATCCTTGGATTCCTTGGTAATGCGATATTTTCCACCCGGTTTTTAATCCAGTGGATTGCTTCGGAAAAGACGGGGAAAAGCGTAATTCCTGACTCTTTCTGGTATTGGAGTATAGCGGGGAGCGTAATTATGTGTATTTACTGGATCATGGAACGCAACCCGGTTGGAATCCTGGCCTATCTGCCAAACACCTTTATTTATATGCGCAATTTACACTTGATCAGGAAACATACTCTCGCCGCGGCAGCGTTAACGCCTACTCAAGTTTCGCATGAAAAGAGATGAAAGGTGATACGGAAGTTGAGACCGCTGATTTTATACAAATTTTGAGGGTATTCGTTTATGTCAAAGGATGAAATATTCAGAGAAAATTTGACGACCATAGCAGACTTCAGCTTCGGAAAGAAGGTTGCTACGGTATTTGACGATATGCTGGATCGGTCTGTTCCGTCTTATCGGGAAATTCAGAGAATGATTGTGGAAATGGCTGCCGATTTTGCCGTTGAAGGGACGAATATTTATGATCTTGGATGTTCCACGGGCACTACTCTGCTCAATTTGGGTCAAAATATTCCCGCTAAAGTAAAATTCGTTGGCATCGATTACTCGGAAGACATGCTTGCCAGATGTAAACAGAAACTTACTGAGCACCATTTTTCCAGGGAGCACGAACTGACCTGCGCTGATTTGAACCAAGGCGTACACATCGAAAATGCATCGGTTGTGGTTATGGTCCTGACATTGCAATTTATCCGGCCGTTAAAACGGGACACGTTGATCAGCAGTATCCTGAGAGGATTGAATGAGAACGGATGCCTGATCCTTGTGGAAAAAGTCTTAGGGGAAGACTCTATTTTTAACCGCCTCTTCATAAAGTACTACTATGATTTTAAGAGACGAAATGGGTACAGTGAATTAGAAATCGCACAAAAGCGGGAAGCTCTCGAAAATGTATTAATTCCTTATAAATTATTGGAAAACAGAGAACTCCTCATTAAAGAAGGGTTCCGGTATTGTGATGTATTTTTCAAGTGGTACAACTTCTGCGGGATGATAGCGGTAAAATGATGGTCAAAATAGGCGACTTCTTTTTTCGGTATCGGAATGCCCTTTTTCCCTTTGTCTTTGCCCTGCTTTTTTTTGAGGGGACATGGCCGATATGTAACAAAGAAGTCGTAGAGACGTGGGAAATGATTGTCGGTATTCTTGTGGCGCTGAGCGGCCAGACATTGCGGGCGCTTACCGTTGGGCTTGCTTATATTAAACGGGGCGGCAAGAAAAAACAGGTTTATGCGGAAAGGCTCGTTCAAAACGGAATTTTTGCACATTGCAGAAATCCTCTCTATTTAGGGAATATTTTAATCCTTCTTGGGGTGGGAATCGCGGGAAATTCACTCCCTTTTGTTTTGTTTGGAATTCCAATTCTTCTCTTTGCCTATGCAACAATTATATGCGCCGAGGAGAAATACCTGGAAAAAAAGTTTGGTCAGGAGTTCAAAGATTATTGCAAGCGAGTTAACCGTATTATTCCCAACTTTTCAGGGATAGGGAATACCATCAAAGGTATGGAATTTAACTGGAAACGATTGATTGTCAAAGAATATGCGACACCCTTTGCGTGGATAACGGGGTTGTCGCTGTTGATCATGAAGGATGCATACCTGGACTACGGCTATGCGTCCAGTAAGTATATCACGTGGTCCTTGTCAATTCTGATTTTGATCGTTACCAGCGCATTTTTTACTGCCTGGTATCTGAAAAAGAATAAATACCTGCAATCGAAATAAAAATTAAAATTCACACACGTTCTATGTCATTTCTCAGAGTATTGCCCGTTAAACAGCAAGCCTTTTCTGTTCTGCAATTATTGAAAAAATGGAAACAAAATCGAATCGGCGGATAACAAAAAAGGACATTCCCTTTCTCTCATGCTTAATCCTGTTTGGCTTGGTTTTGTTTCTCTGGTATACATGGGCTATACCGCTCATTGATCCTGATGAACCCCGTTATGCTGCAACAGCGAACGATATGGTGCGTAACAACCATTGGATTGTACCGCACTTTAATGGCGCTCCGCGTATTAATAAACCACCTCTCTTTTATTGGACCATTGCCATAGTCTATAAAATTTTTGGGACAAACGAGTTCACAGCGCGATTACCCTCAGCCCTGGCGGCCATTGGTACGGTGCTGATTGTCTATCTGTGGGGGAAAAGGCTTGAAGACAGCAAAAACGGATTTTGGTCTGGCATGATGCTGATGGCCAGCCCGCTGTTCTTTTTCATTTCCCGACTATGTATCACGGATATGCTGCTGACATTTTTTGTCTGTGCCAGCCTTTACTTTTTCTTTATCGAATATACGGAAGCTCACGGAAGCAACCTCAGGAGATTATTCCTTTACGTTCTCCTGGGGATGGTCTTTCTCGTAAAAGGGCCGGTAGGTATCTTGTTGTTTATTCTGATTACCATGGGTTTCCTCTTGTGGATGCGCGACCTTCAAAATATCCGGAGGCTTTGGTATCTGCCGGGATTCCTGGTTTTTCTTGGCATTATCTGTTCCTGGGGTATTCCTTTCTGGCTATCCCTGGGTACAAAACAAATCGTTGCATTGCTTTCGCAGGAGATGTCCGGCAGGTTTGTCAGCGGTTATGCCCATCCCAAACCTTTCTATTATTACATACCGGTATTTTTCATGGGATTTTTTCCCTGGTCGATGTTTATCTTTATTCCTTTTATCCATATTCTAAAACAAACACAGGGTATGTCGGGAGAAGAAAAGAGATCGGGGTATTTTTTCCTTTCATGGTTCATCCTTACCCTAACCTTTTTTTCTCTTTCACATTCGAAGTTGATGACCTATATCCTTCCCGCTTCCCCTTCCGTTGTCCTGCTAATCAGGTCATTTTCCCGATGGAAAACAGAAGACCCCTTTGGGAAAATATACGTATGGATCGTGTGGCTTATTCTGTGCGTGTCTGCGACGATTCCCCTGGCGCTCCTTTTCGTCATACTAAAGGTGACGCCGGTCGTGCATGGTTTATCCACAACGCATATGGCTATTCCGATCATTGTCCTTTTCGCCGGCGCAGTGACATCGCTTTACACTTTTTTCAAGAGCAGACGGTTTCTCCACATAATAAAGATCTTTTGCTTCACGAACTGCCTTGTTCTTGGAATAGCCATGTCGTATTCAGCAAAACACCTGGGAGCCTTTCGGTCAACAAAGGATATTGTGCAAAACTGTCTTTCTGACAAGGAAAATTATATGCTTTTCAGTTACGGAAGAATCATGCCCAGCCTTGTCTTTTATAGTGGAAAAGTTGTGCAGGAATTAGAGGGGGAGGCCAAAGTTAAAAAGCTTATTTCTGATCAAGAGTGTTCTCAATATGTTGTTATGAACAAAAATGATTTTCAGAAAAGACAGGAATGGATTCAGAAAGAGAAGTTGCATGCTGTATGTCAGAATAATACGCATGTCTTATTAGAAAAAGACTAAATTATAAAAAGGACCTTCTTTATGCAGGAAAATTCAGAGAAGCGACGAAAATATTTTGTGGATATACTTGTATTAGCAGTCGTTTCGAGTTTCGTCATATTCCCATCCCTCGGTCAAATTACAAACCTCGCAAGCCGTGAAATACGCCATGCCGAAGTTATTCGTGAAATGGCCGAACGTGGCGATTACCTGGTGCCGAGAATCATGGGTGAGATATACTATGATAAACCACCGGTAATGCATGCAGTGGCAGCTTACCTCACCCGTATAGTTGGCAGGCCGAGTATGATGATTGCACGTTTACCATCTGCGGTGGCAGGTATTTTGGGGATAATAGCGACCTATGGACTTGGCTGTTTGCTTTTCGACCGGCGGACAGCGCTGGTTGGGGCAATTGCTTTGCTTGGTATACCAGGTTACGGCATGATGTCACGCGAAGCAAGGCCGGACATGATTTTATGCGCATCAACCTTGTTTTCGTGTCTCTGTCTTGGTTTGGGCATGAGAGAAGAGAAGCATCTCTCACGAATAGGGTTTTTTGTTTTTGCCGGTCTGTTGACCGGACTTGGGGTGATCACGAAAGGACCTTATGGCATTATTGTCCCGGTTTTTTTTGCTGTCTTTGCCCCGTTCCGGCGTCAGGATCTTGAAAGGCCCAAGTTGGGTTGGGTTTGCTTTGTACTTGGCTTTCTTGTTGCTATAGCTATATGGGCTGTTCCGGCTTACCTTCGTGATGGTGGCGAATATCTTCATGGAGTATTTTTCCAACCTGATTTAGATGTAAGCAAGGGTGGGCGGAGTGGGAAACCGATATTTTACTATGTGAGCCATGGGATTATCCTTACATTACCGTTGTCGCTTTTTCTGCCTTATGTCGTGATGAATTTGCGTCGCTCCGGTTATTCAGCACCACTTGCAATTGCCGGGGCTATTTTTATTGTTATCACCTGTGTCCCTAAAAAACGGCCGCACTACATGCTGCCTCTCTATCCATTTTTTGCGCTCGGAATCACTGCTTCCATTTTTCGTCATAGCATAACGAACCGTATCGTGCGCCGAACTGCATGGGCGCTTATACTGTCTTCGCTGATGATAATGCCTGTCTACTTCGTTGCCATCCGGCCGATAGTAGAGCCTTACAAGAACTCGCAAATATATTTTGCAAAAAAGGTTCTCGAAGTTGTTAAGCCAAACTCACGTATATACTGTGTAACGGGTATCAATGAGGTGCTGGCGTGGGTTGGACAGCGATACGAAGGAATTCAAAAACTTGACCGGGAAAATCCTTCCTCCACATACCGGACTTTGTGCGAGGCAGAAGCAGGCTCCTATCTGGTTATTGGTGAGCGGAATTTCAAATCTCTCGTGGAAGGTAAAGAGCCTATTCCCGGCGAATTGATCTTCGATCATAAAGTTGACCACGAAAAGATGATGCTGTTTCGTCTTGCAGGGAAAACATTATCGGATACCCGCTTTCAGCAGACGCCAAATGCGTTGTCGCCAAAATGATAAAACGCCAGTGAAGATCGGTGTTTTTGAGCAGTGTTGTTTGATGAGAAAATTGAGCGTCTTTTGTCTGTACTCTCGAAATGTCATTCCCGCTAAAACTGTTTACGTATACCAAAAACCGTACAGGTAAATTTTAACCGGACAACGCTGGATATTTTGGGAATTATTTCAAAATGTCTTTTAAAATATTGCCTATTGGTGATTCTTTTTGTTTCTGATCTTTCGCTCCGCCCGGTTGATCTTTGCCTCCTTTTTCAGAACGCCCTATCTTTTCACCCAATTTTTCCAATTCCTTTCTGCCGTAATATTTAGCCGTGGCACTGGTTACATAGGGAATGTCGAGAATAGGAGTAGGTTTGCTGAGACTTCCAATGATTGTAAACGGCAGAATCATACGCTTCTCCGGGTTAAGAATGGCATTGAGTGGTTCCGCTTTTTTTGCCAGCCTTGCAGAATATTCCTGGGAGAGAACAAGTTTGCCCTTGAGATCTAATCTATCAGCAGCGTAGTTAATTAAGCCGTTTATGAATGCGTCTGAACTTGTTATTTCAACAGTATGAATATTGTGTAAGGCGACTGTTTTTAAATTTATTTTATTATTGGCCATAGAAAAATCCCCATCCATGGAATCGAACCGTGTAATCTTTTGTTTAGCCAATTCGCTGTCCTCTGTTTCCAGGAATGTGGATATCCCCTTGATCCCGGAAAGAGATTCCAGGATGGTATCCACCAGGCTTATATTCATAATTTCTCCCTGATCAATCTGGAACGATCCGGTGGCATTCAGGGCGCCTTTTTGGTTGTTGTCTCCCGAGTTATCTGCTGAAAAAGCTCCGGAAAATGTTCCATTAAACAAATTCTTGTATTGAGTAAATTTATCAACGGCTTCTGCCAGATTGATGTTTTTAACTACCGGTTTCACACTCCATTGCATTTTCTTTGTCTCCACAGTACCATTCATGGAAATGTCACCATCCAGGGTGTGAACCTGAAACGCTCGTATGCCAAGAATGTCGTTCTGGTAGTCAAACTGTGCCTGCATCTTGTCAAAACTGGCGGATTGAATCTCTCCTTTTTTTACGTCGAGAGTACCGGCGCCCTTTACGGTATCGTTCTTTTTTACTGCTTGAACTTTCAAGTCCATGTATTCGAACCTCCCCTTTTCTGGTGATGTCTCTTTGCCTTTGTCTGCAGACTGAGAAAGCTTGAATGCAAGACTTGGGGATGAGAGCTGCAGATCTGCAGCGATGTCTGCGAGGGTTCCTTTTACGGAAGTCCGAAGAATAAAATTGCCATCAGGCTCGTATTCCTTTATGGCGGGAATCAGTGTTTCCCAGCCTTTCAGAGATGTTTCTTCTGTTTCAAACACAAGATCGATTTGCGGGTTGTTAAAACCACGAACTTCTCCGGAGCCGGTAAGGGATAAGGTGTGCAGTGTGATGGTGCTGGGATCTAATTGAATATTTTCTCCGGTCTTTCTGGCCTTTAGGGAAATTTGGCACGGGACAAGTCTTGGTTTGCGGAATGATCCCCCATACACAATATCAATGCCCTTTAAATCTATGGAACACCGGGTATCGAGATCGTCGATATTTCCCTTTGAAACTATTTCCATGCCCAACAAACCTGAAAAACTTGTATCCTTTGGCAACATTTCCGTAATTGCAGGGTATAAAGTGACGATCCGGCCCGCATTAAGATCCTTTGTCCGAAGGGTAATATCCATAAAAAGCCGTTTCATGTCTATAGTTTTGCCCAGGGGACCCATGGTGCCGCGTATCATGAAATTTTGCTCCGTTCCGTCCGGCAGACGGGCAGCCATATAGAAGTGGATCGGATTGTCCACTGACACATCGGTAAGTTTCATATCCAACTGGTCTATCGTGGTTGTGGTAGAGGTTCCTTGCTGGGTAAATTTATCGACAAAATCGATTTTGCCATGATGCAAAGTCAATGTAGACACTGCAAATCCGGCAAAAAGGACGCCATCGCCTTTTCTCTGCGTAGTGCCGGTGTTTACAGGCTCCTCAGGTTTTTTGGTTTGCGTGCCCATCAGGTCATTGAAATTAAATTCTCCTTGTGCGTTTTTTATCAGTTGTATGGCCGGCCTGTCCAGAATCAATTCCTTGATCTGAATTTCTTTCCTTAAGAGAGGGAGTAATTTTACTTTTATCCTCAGATGTCCCATGTTCAGAAAATCGCCCTTCCCAAATTCCGGATTTTCTGCAATTCTGAGTTCATCAATCTCTGCTCCCAACCCTTTCATTATGGTAAGTTTTATGCCGGCAAAATCAAAGTCTCTTGCGAGATACGGCTTTGCAAGCTCGATGATTTTTCCCTTATGCTTGTTTAAATCGATGACGAACGGGGCGATTGCGACACCTACGAAAAGAACGAAAATTACACTCAAAACAATAATAATAATTTTTTTCATGCTTTGCATCCTTTAAAGATTTCCATTACGCTTATATGGCTTTTGTTAAGTATATACATCAATGTGATGTAGAGCAGTATAGCAAAAGCAAGGCATGTTATCAAGAAAAACGGAATCTTCTCTACAAAATGATTGACTGTACCAGGGGTTTTTTTGTATAGTCACATAATTCGACAATATAACTTAAGAACGATGCACCTATTGTCCTTTTGCTATACCCGTTTATTCATGAGGAGGTTTTGTTATGTTTAACTGTAGATTCTTGGCATTACTTATCACGCTGATGCTTTTCGTTAGCTGTTCAACGGTGCCAATAACAGGGAGAAAACAAGTTTCTTTTATACCACAGAACCAGCTTATTGCTTCCAGTCTTGAAGCGTATAGTCAGCTATTGTCTCAATCAAAGCTTTCTACAGACACGGCAAAGAAGAAGATGGTAGTCGATGTTGGTACTAAGATAGCATCATCGGCGGAGCAGTTTATGCGTGAAAATGGGATGGAAAAAGAGATTGAAACGTATCATTGGGAGTTTAACCTTATTGAGGATGATAAAACGATAAATGCCTTTTGCATGCCGGGGGGAAAAATTGCCGTCTATACCGGTATTCTTCCGGTTACTCAGGATGAAAATGGCCTGGCAGTTGTGCTGGGTCATGAGGTAGCGCATGCACTAGCCAACCACGGGGGCGAAAGGATGAGTCAGATGATGCTTGCGCAACTGGGGGCAACCTCTCTGTCCGTGGCGCTCAGCAGCCAACCTGCGCTGGCCAAGGATCTGATAATGCAGGCATATGGGGTGGGCGCAAATGTGGGTGTTCTTTTGCCGTACAGTCGCCGTCACGAACTGGAGGCAGATCATATTGGTCTTATCCTTATGGCGAGAGGCGGCTACGATCCCCGGACGGCTATTCCGTTCTGGCAAAGAATGAATAATGTGGGCGGGGAAAGACCTCCTGAATTTTTATCCACGCACCCGACGCCGGAGAAAAGAATCGAGGATATTCAAAAAGAAATTCCTGAAGCGATGAAATATTATAAACAATTCTAACTATGTGGTAAGGCTAAGCCGCTGAGATTATTTGCCTGCAGTGATGGAGGATACCGAGTAATTTCTCTGTGGAAAAACTAGTTCGCCGCTAAATACCTCCGTTGCGGAGCCGGTCATATAAACGTTATTGTCCTCTAGCCATTCCAGGTTCAGGTCTCCGCCCGGTAAATGTGCAAGGATATCTCGCTCCGTCTTTTTATTAAGCACACCTGCAACACAGACTGCAGAGGCGCCGGTTCCGCAGGCCATGGTCATTCCCGAACCGCGTTCCCAGGTCTTCATCGTAACCTCCTTGCGGTTGTGGATCCGGACAAAGTGGACATTCGTCCGTTCCGGGAATATCCGATGGCGCTCAATTCGCGGACCACATTTTGAAATGTCAATCCCATCGAGATCGTCAACAAAGATAATACAATGAGGGTTTCCCATAGAGACACACGTAATCCTGAATGACTCGTCCTCGTTGACGGTCAGGATTTCATTAATCACCGGCGTTTCACTGCCAAGCATGGGGATTTCTGATCGCAAGAGTCCTGGTTTTCCCATATTGACACGGGCCTTAGACACCCATCCGTTTTCTGTAAAAAGATGGATTGTCTTTATACCCGCCAGGGTCTCCACGGTGAGCGGATTTTTTTGCGTGATTTTATGATCATATACATATTTCGCTACACAGCGGATACCATTCCCACACATCTGTGCCTCACTGCCATCAGCATTGAAGATGCGCATTCTGCAATCGGCCACGGTTGATGGCAGAATGAGGATCAGTCCATCAGACCCCACCCCATAATGCCGGTCGCTTATTATCGGGGCGAGCTTTGCGGGTTCTGTGATCTTTTCTTCAAAACAATTGACATAGACATAATCGTTGCCAATACCGTGCATTTTTGTAAATTTCATAAGAGTATTCCCCGGTTTTTTCGAATGATTTCCTTAAGTTTTTATATTTTTCATTGTTTATTTTACTGGCAATTTCAAATGATTCAAGTCTATGTTACTAGTTAGTTTTTTTAAAAACCCTCTATATGAATAATGTTGGCTTGTAGGGGCAGGTTTCAAACCCGCCCCTACTGCAGGTAATGTCTGGTTTTTATTGGGAATTTTCAAAAAACGAAATGGTTACGTTTTTTTTGTATTCTTATGATTTTTATAATATTTAGAAAAAGACAAAATCAGGATTTTCACAGGGAGGTAAGGTTTTTAAAAAACCATGCCTTTGATGTCCGTTATCATACCCAACGACAACAGAAGACAATTCTTGTAAGTCTGTATATCGGCAATCCGCATGATAAGCTGAAAAGATTTGGAATTTGAGACCAGCAGGATCCTGGATAACAAGGGATGTCTTCGTCAGTTTTTACGACAGACCCTGTACCATTTTTTTAATGCTCTAAGACACACGATCATCGGATGGAAAATTCCCAGGAATTTCCTTAAAAGCCTTATAAGGAGGAAGGTGGCTAAGAGACCCATGATTATTGCAATAATTACCGGATTAATTCCTGATAGCCAGGCGAGCGCCTTTACGAGGCCGGACAGAAATGCAAGAGGATGCGTTACAAAGGCAATCAGGAGTGCGGCTGATAATCCGTACCTGGTAAACTTTGCAGCTTTTGTAAATATTTTTGGGGGCATAAAACGCATAACAAAAAGCCCAGTCTTTCCTTTTTTAGCCAGCGCAAGTCCATCGTCTCCATACCTGCCAACATACCGGATGACATCATCTCCGTGCTTTTTTGCAAGACGGATTACATCATTTCCATACGTTACGATGGACCGAACACCGCTTGAACCGTATTTTGATACATACGAAATAACATCATCACCGTAGAGCGCGGACAATTTAATTACCTCATCGCCATAAACGGAACTCAAAAGCACGACATCCCTGCCATACTTCTGAATGACCCTGATGCCATCATCCTCGTAAAGCATAATGTACTGAATAACGACGTCACCATATTGATGCGCCAGGGACAAGGCACCATCACCGTATTTTTCAATTGTTTTCCCGGCACCGGCACCATATTGGGAGACGTATCGAACAACATCATCCCCATATTGTTGTGAGAGATGGATGATTTTTCCGTCAGTTGCCTTCAGGGCTTTTATACCGTCGTCACCGTGTTTTGCCACAAACGGAATAACGTCGTCCCCGTACGTTGCAACAAGATCTTCTGTCAAAAGAGTCAGCCCTTTGAAACCCTTCGTAGTCTTTGCAAACCGTATCCCTCGGACCGCTAGCTTTGTCCCTTTGGAGACAACGCTTCCAACGGGAATAAGTCCCAGAATATCCAGTCCGGCAAATAGTTTGTCCTCAAGGTTAATGTCTTCCTGCCGAATCCATTTCCGGCTGGTTCTTTCTATATCGGAAACAAAGAAATTCCGTAATTTATTCGAAATGATGGTAACGGCCTCTTCCCTGACATTGTTGATATCAAGGATTTCAAATCTGTCCATGAAATCATTTCCTAATTCATAGATAAGGTTGATAGCCCTTCTGGCATTTTCACGTTGCATAGTGGCATTGTTTATTGTGTTTACAGCAGGAGTGTCTGTGCCATACCACCAGGCGGACAACCATTCATAGGCGCTGGTGGTCTTCAAACAGTTAAAGAATTGACTGCTAAAGTCTCTGTTTTCATAGAAAAGATAAATGATGGGAATTGTTTGCTTGTGTCCGTATGTCTTTATTACCTGGTAAAAGATGTCGTCGTCGATAAAAAGGGTGAACAGGGTTTTCGCCTTCTCGCCATATTCTTTTAAGGCGAGAAGACCGTCATCCTGAAATTTAATAACGATTTGTAATACATCTTTGTCGTAAAGCCTTACGAAACTAATTCCATGCTTTCGTGCCAGGGGGAAGACAATATCTCCCTTTTCATTAGCCAGGTTGATCAAGTCCATTCCTCTGTCCTTGCTCACATTGATAAGAAAAAAGTTTTCTGGATCATTGACAATGTATTTTATTCCTTCGCTTCCGAAAGTCTTGTAAAAAACAGAAAGGGCTTGGGGAGAGAAGGTGTTGACATTAGGTATATTATTGCCATGATCGCTGTAGAGAAGAAAGATGTCGTGGCAATCGAGGAGTGGATGTAGGCTGGCCATTTCTTTGCCGAATTTTTCGAGCAATGCGAGTCCTTCAACGTTATACTCTTCCAAAAAATCAAGAGCAAAGGCGCCATACTGCTGGCAGAGTCGCTCCGCATTATTTCCGAATTGTTCAAATACGTCTTTGCGATTTAAGGAAGCCGTGTCAGCATGATTCCTTTGAGCAGGTAAAGGTGCAATTGAGATGTCTCCTGTCAACCGGGAATCTGGATTATGTGAGGCTAAAACGGTTAAGCAGTTAATAAAAAGAAGAAGGAAAGATACGGAAATCTTTTTGTTTATGAAGGATTCAATCCGGAAACAACGTTTCATTGAGGATTTTTGCTGCTATCTTCCTTGCTTATGAAGAACTCACCATGGGTGTAAATTCTATGTCTTTGAATCATACCGTTTGTGTACCGGTACGAGACAAGGCATAGCCTTGAAATGGTTCAATAAAAGAGCTTTAGGTGAAGAGTTTAGCACACGAAATGAGGAAATGCAAGTATCATACACTAGCCAGAATGCTTCAGAAGAGATAAAAAGTGTGGATAGTAATCGATTTATGCCTTAATCATCTCGACGTTTGCCCGTGGTACAATTGCTGTGGAACCATCAGGAAATTCAACTTCAAGAATGCGCACCATTGCCTCGGTTTCTATTTTTTGTGGGGGGAAGGGGAGTTCCTTGATCTTACCCATTTTTCCAAAATAGGGTACACGTATAATTCTCACAAAATCCCCAATTTCCATGCCTCTGTTGACAGGCTTATCTGTTTCTTTTCCGGATAGCTTGTTTGTCTCATAAGGGATAACAATCTCTGGTCTTACTACGCCCGCTCGAATCTGGGTAGCGCCGTTCATGGAAGCTTTAGCGCCCGTGCGTGATTTTAACAGCTCGAATGTTTTGTCTGCCATGGGTATCTGTCCAAAACCCTCAGTTAAGATAAGGGTGATACCGACTTCTTCCGATCCGGTAATTGCCACTCCCAGGTCATACCCAAGCAGTTTTTTCAGATCTTCGTCATCAAATCCACCAACAATAATGCCTTTGACACCTACCTTCTTTGCCCTATCGATAACGTTGTGCCGGATAAATGCACCACCAACAATAATCTTGTCCTTATATGCGGGTTTGATGTGGTCGTCGGTAAGTACATCATCAGGCTTATCTACCGCAATGGCCAGTTCACCCGCGATTTCACCTCCCACACCGAAGATACCCTGAATAAAGGTAGCAGTGGTTTCCATGACCACGCCTTCTTTTTCCATAACCTCTGTGACAGTACCGTCAATATAAGCAAGCACCTGGATCGGTTTTGGTGGCTCCCGCAAAAGGACTTGTCCCGTGACGGTGGATATCGTTTCGATCGTACCTGTAATCGGTGCAAGCAGGACGGACTTTAACATCTTGATCCACGGTTTAGTCTCTGCAATAATTTCGTCTTTCCGGACAGGCTCGCCCTCCTTCTTCAGCATATATTCCCTGATTTCCTTGGGCTGAATGCCCAGACGGTTCACTGCATTAATGGCATGTACCTTGCCGGGCAAATGGGCACGGGCTACCACATCCTCCGCCTTCAGGACATCGCCTTTTTTGACAATAACATCACCCAATAAAGGCAAGATGCGTTGGCTTGTCAGCTTCGTCCTTTCAGCTATGCGTAAACCCGGAGTATATGCGTGAGTCATGGCTTGCTTGAAATTAAATGCGTAAAATTATGACACATATTTTTCATAGATGTGCAGACACCGGGTAGGCATCGATTGCCTTAGCCCATTGCTGGAGCTGCTCTACCCGCATTGCCTTATCCTTTGCTAACGCGATCGGTTTCCCGCGGGTGTCAATAACCAATCCTACAACCCCGCCAAAAACCTTCTTTGTTATGGGCTTGCCCTTTCCGGCGCCAGTATCAAAGTTTTTTGCTGGTAAAACCTCAATTTCCGCTACCTGATCGATACCCAGTGGTAAAACACGTAATTCCCCAAAGGGAAGCGATTCTTCCGTTTTTTTGCCATCGGGCATCGTTATCTTATACGAAATACATTTTTCTTTGGGCTTCCCAATGCTCCCTTTCACAAGAGAAACACATGTACCCAGATGAATCAGGCAGTCCTTCTCAAAAACCTCTGTGGCGGCCTGTTCATTTACCGTTGAAAGGACCCCCAGGTGCGGCATCATGAAGATGCTATCGACGGCGATCCTCGTGATTCCCTCTGGCTGAAAGGCATCCATCATCATGAGCATTGCCTGTGACCTGCGCGGTGCGTGAGAAAGCACGCCTCCGCTACCTACTAACAAGTCTAATTTTAACATATCTACAAGTGTCTCACCTTCAATCTCTTGTTTAAACGCCTCAGAAATATCGCGTTCCCGCTGCACCCCCTTGAGCCCTACGGCAAGGGACTTGTGCTGTTCGAATGATACCCTAAGGGCTTCACGTGAAATGGCTTGCTCAATCTTCAACTCTTTTAAAGTCTGAGGAATGGTTGTGGGACGAATCATTTTGTTTTTAATCCTGTTCCGCAGATCGGATTCATCGATATCAAATGGCACCCACCGGAGAATGTTTTCAAGGCCAGCCTCTGCCAGCACATTGGAAATGCTGTAACTCATTCCAAGATTGGCGCTCACCGTGCGGTTAAAGATTTCGCCGTATACAGAAAAGACGTCTGTAGTGGCGCCACCGATATCCACGCCCACCACATTGATATTGTTTTTTTTAGCAATAGTCTGCATAATGAGGCCAACTGCACCGGGGGTTGGCATAATGGGAGCTCCTGTCCACGACATGAGTTTTTTGTAGCCAGGCGCCTGGGCCATAACGTGTTCGAGAAAGAGCTTCTGGATTTCCTGTCGTGCCGGGAAGAGATTTTCCCGTTCAAGCGTAGGCCGGATATTATCCGTAATGTCGAGAGCAGTCTTTTGGCTTAAAATTTCTTGGATTTTTCCTCGTGCTTCTTTATTGCCGGCATAGATAATCGGGAGTTGAAAGGTCATGCCGAGCCGGGGTTTTGGATTGGCGGCTGCGATATATTCAGCCAGTTCTACTACATGGGTAACGGTGCCGCCGTCTGTACCACCGGAAAGGAGTATCATGTCTGGCCGAAGATGCCGGATACGGTCAATCTTCTCGTGCGGAAGGCGCTGGTCGTTTGATGCGATGACGTCCATAACGATAGCACCCGCTCCGAGTGCTGTGCGCTGTGCGCTTTCTGCCGTCATAGTCTTTACGGCTCCAGCTACCATCATCTGCAAACCGCCGCCGGCGCTGCTTGTGGAAACGTATACATCGACTCCGGTATTTCCACGGGCCGGTGTGATGATTTTTTCTCCATCCAATATCTTACGGCCAGAGAGTTCTTCGACCTCTGCAAAGGCATTTAAAACGCCACGGGTCACATCCTCAAAGGGAGCTTCCACCGTGGTGGGCGACTCTCCGCGGAATGTTTGTCGATACTCCCCGCCCTTTTTTTCTATTAAAATAGCCTTTGTTGTGGTGCTGCCACAGTCTGTTGCGATAATAACTTCCAAATCATTATCCCCTTTTTTCTAATTCCTCAATAATCCTTTCAATGCCATCTCTCTTTTCGAGGATTCCCTGAAGCAGGTCATATTCTGCGGGTGTAAAGAAAAAGGTTAGAAATGGTCTGAAAAACACCATCATCTGGCTCCCAATATAATTGAGTGGTTGTGCGCATTCAAGAAACAATGTAGATGGAATTGTGAGCCGTCTTTTTTGAATTACCGCTGCCAGCCTTTGGATTATTGCTACTTCCTGTTCATTTAGCGTTTTATTATTCTGCGACGTTGCTATGCTGAAGGCATGTCTGAACTCACGACGGAAAGACTGTTTGTCCAGCTTGGAAAAGCATGAGGATATTTTTGATAAAAATACGTGTACCTTCATATGCTCGGAAAATCATATCAAAACAGAGGTGTTTTTGTCAAAACCAAAATGCCTACAACATCTTCGATGGCGTATATTTCCCTTGTAATTATCTGTCCGTATGCCTATAATAAAACTCTTATTTAATAACGGGCTTTTCGCAGTTGCAAATAGGAGATAAAAGGCGCAAACTCTATGTGTTGTTATCGCGGTAAGCTTGTACTGATGCGGATCGTTGAGAGCTTGTGCGATAATGTTTAATGGGGTCTTGAAAGGAGAAGCATCTCATGCCATACAGGGCATGGTTTCAATGTATATCTGGCTGTGATGAGAAATACGAACTAAACGAGATCGTCTATCAATGCAAAAAGTGTGGTGATTTGCTGGAGGTTAAACATGATATGGATAAACTCCGCAGGCACTCATCTGAACATTGGAAGAAGTTGTTTGACGAACGATACCGGCGTACCAGGTGGCCGTACGGGAGTTCCGTCTGGGGTAAGAAAGAATGGGTTTGCCCCAATGTCGCCAACGAAAATGTGGTTTCCTTGTATGAAGGAGGCAGCAACCTGTTTTGGGCTGAACGCCTGGGAAAAGAACTCGGCATCGCCGACTTGTGGATTAAACAGTGTGGAAATGCCCATACCGGCTCATTTAAAGATCTCGGGATGACGGTGCTCGTTTCCATGGTCAAACAGATGATTGCCGAGGGAAAGAATATCCCCGCAGTTGCCTGCGCTTCTACCGGAGACACTTCTGCTGCTTTAGCATCGTATTGTGCTGCTGCCGGTATTCTCGCGATTGTTTTTCTGCCAAAAAACAAAGTGTCTCACGCACAACTTATCCAGCCCATTGCTAACGGGGCTCTTACCTTGTCCATTGATACAGATTTTGACGGTTGTATGAAACTGGTAAGAGAGATATGCAGTAAAAATAACATCTACCTGGCGAATTCCATGAATTCTCTCCGTATCGAAGGGCAAAAGACCGTAAGCATGGAAATAGTCCAACAGTTTGATTGGGAAGTGCCTGATGTCGTGATTGTCCCGGGTGGAAATTTGGGAAATACCGCCGCACTGGGGAAGGGATTTCTCATGATGAAAGAATTGGGGTTAATTCGTAAGCTGCCGAGGATTGTGTGTGCGCAGGCGGCTAAGGCCAACCCTCTCTACCTAAGCTATTTGAAGGATTTTAAAGAATTTACACCGATAAAAGCGCAAAAGACCCTTGCCAATGCCATTCAGATAGGAGATCCGGTGAGTTACAAAAAGGCAATTAATGTTTTAAAAACCTTTAACGGTATAGTAGAGCAGGCCACAGAGGATGAGTTGGCGAATGCTTCTGCACAAGCAGATAAAACAGGCCTCTTTTGTTGTCCGCATACGGGAGTAGCACTGGCAGTACTGATAAAATTACTGAAGAAGAATATGATACGGCCAGACGAAAAGGTCGTTGTTATTTCCACGGCACACGGCTTAAAATTTACTGAATTTAAGATATGTTATCATGAAAACAAACTGGAAGAAGTAAATTCACGGTTTGCCAATCTTCCTGTAGAGGTATCACCCCAATACGATGCGGTAAAGACAACCATCTGCCGTAAACTCGAACAAATGTCTTCTTGAGGTAAAGAGGCTGTAAACAATATCAACAACCTTCACAGAACAGCACGCCACGTGCCTCAAACAATAATCAAATTTCCGTTTTTATAACACCATTGCTGTCCGTGAATCTACAAGGTTTTCACTGATGATTGCGGGGATTAAATTCCTTGACAAAAAATAGGCGATACTTATAATAACTTTTCAGATGCGGAAACACTTATAAAATAATAAATTTTTTATAACCGGGTTTCTCCTGAAAAGTTTTTTTAATTAGTTTTTTGCGGAGGAGATTGCCTATGAATTATTTTAAAACAACGATCCTGCTTATAGCCTTGACGCTCCTGCTTGTTTGGGTGGGAGGTATGGTTGGAGGACGTCAGGGTGCTACCGTTGCCTTTGCTGTAGCAATGGGAATGAATTTTTTCAGTTACTGGTTTAGCGACAAGATTGTTCTTAAGATGTATGGAGCCAGAATCGTTTCAGAGCAGGAATCGCCTGACTATTATGCGATGGTTAAAGAATTAACAGGTCGCGCAGGATTGCCTATGCCTAAGATATATGTCATTCCAACGAATGCGATGAATGCCTTTGCAACGGGCAGAAATCCAGGGCATGCTGCGGTAGCAGTTACCGAGGGGATGCTCAATTCATTGAAACGTGAAGAACTTAAGGGGGTATTAGGGCATGAACTTTCTCATATTCGCAATCGTGATATCCTGATTTCCACTATCGTTGCAACGATTGCTGGCGCTGTTATGTTGCTTGCCGATATGGCCAGATGGGCGGCACTCTTTGGAGGGTATGGCGGAAGAGATAGCGAAGAAAACCGGGGGAGCGGTATAGCCATGTTGTTGTTGGCCGTTTTGGCCCCCATTGCCGCGCTTATCATCCAGATGGCAATTTCCCGTTCTCGTGAATATGCTGCTGACAGGGGTGGGGCGTTATTGACCGGGAATCCATTGGGATTGGCCAGCGCCCTTGAAAAATTACAGCAGACATCCGTGGTTAGACCCATGGATGCAAATTCGGCGACATCCCACCTTTTTATTGTGAACCCCTTAAGCGGGCGTTCGTTTGCTACAATCTTTAGTACTCATCCGCCGATAGAAGAACGGATTAAGAGGCTCAGGGCAATGGCTTAAAGAAAAATGGGCAAAGCCCGGTAATGTGGAGATTCGCTTCTGCTACAAGGATGCGAACAGCGGGACGCAGGAGATGGTGCAGTTTATACATGCTGACCACCGCAGCCGAAACCTCCTCAGAAAAAGATAAAGAATGTTGTAAGTACAAACAAAAAAGAGGCGATTTCGTGCGTGGTGCGATAAAGAAAGATTTGTGGTTTGTTGTGTTTCCATAAGTTTGAACTGTTGCCAAAAAACAAGTCGTTTTTACAAAAATGGCAATTTACTTGGAGGGGCATAAATGGTGCACTATACGTGCGATATGTGCGGAAGACCATTGTTGGCAAATGAGGATATTCGGTATGTGGTAAAAATTGAGGTATATACTGCATGTGACGCCATGGAAATGGATGACGATGAAGCTATGGAAGAAGAAATTTGGGAGATGGAAGAAAATAATGACCAGGGTGAGAAATCAAGTCTCGAGGAATCATTTGAAGATGGAGAATATAAGACGTTCCGCTTCGATTTGTGCACCAAATGTCACAAAAAATATTTACACGACCCGTTGTTTTTAAAATCATGGAACAGAACCAGGTTTTCAGAAAATTAAATTCCTATTCAAATATTGAGTGTTTTCTGGTGATTTTGTCTTGAGAAGAAAGGAACAAGTTTGTTGCTGTAAAAATGTATGGGGATGACAATAACCGAGAAGATCATTGCCGGTCATTCTGGCCTCAAAGAAGTGCATCCGGGACAATTTGTTTATGCAGATGTTGATATTTGTCTTGGTAATGATATTACGGCACCTATCGCTATTGAAGAATTTGAAAAGGCCGGTATATCAAAAGTTTTTGATCCAGAGAAGATTGTATTGGTTCCAGACCATTTTACTCCCAATAAGGATATTAAGTCTGCCCAGCAATCAAAGTCGCTAAGGGTTTTTGCTGAAAAGCACCATCTAAAGCATTACTTTGAAATTGGCCGTATGGGGATTGAGCACGCGCTTCTGCCCGAAAAAGGGATTGTCGGGCCTGGTGATCTTGTAATTGGAGCCGACTCTCATACCTGCACCTATGGCGCTCTCGGCGCATTTTCTACTGGCGTGGGAAGCACCGATCTTGCCGCATGTTTTGCCACAGGAAAGGTATGGCTCAGGGTGCCAGAATCGATAAGATTTGTTTTCCATGGAAAGGCAAAAAGTTGGACATCCGGAAAAGATTTAATCCTTTATACAATTGGAACGATCGGTGTTGATGGCGCTCTCTATAAAGCGATGGAGTTTGAAGGTAGCGCCATATCAAATTTGCCTATGGACGATCGTTTTGCTATGTGTAATATGGCTATCGAGGCTGGGGCCAAGAGCGGTATCATCGCTCCCGACAAAAACACGGAAGAGTATATTAAAGGCAGGTTTAACAGAAAGCCCGTAATGTATCATAGCGATCCCGGTTGTAACTATGTAAGAACTTACGAATTTAATGCTGACAAAATAACGCCTCAGGTAGCTCTTCCCAGCTTGCCGGAAAACACAAAACCCGTGGAAGAAGTTTCGGGAATTAAGATTGATCAGATAGTTATCGGTTCTTGTACCAATGGGCGAATCTCGGATCTCAGGATAGCCGCGAGAATCCTCAAAGGGAAAAAGGTGCATCCTTCCATTCGGCTCATTATTTTCCCAGCAACTCAGGAAATTTACAAGAAAGCTTTGCAGGAAGGCCTGATCGAAACATTTATTGATGCTGAGGCAGTCGTTTCGACTCCGACATGCGGCCCTTGTCTTGGCGGACATATGGGAATCCTTGCAGAAGGTGAGCGGGCGCTCTCCACAACCAACCGGAATTTTGTTGGTCGCATGGGGCATCCGAAAAGTGAGATATATCTTTGCAGCCCAGCCGTTGCGGCTGCATCTGCAATCACGGGAATGATTACACCACCAGATGAAATTATAAAGAATTGATAGAGAAAGTGAGTTAGGCCATGTCTCAGAAAAAATATATAGGACTTGATATTGGTTCTGTAAGCGTAAAGGCGGTATTGATTAACGAGCATAAGGAAATCCTGGAACATCACTATGTTCGTTCGCACGGACAACCAGTAGAAACCTTCATCCTTATCTTACGAGACATGTTTAATCGAACCCATATTGACGATATTGATGGAATAGCCATTACCGGAACCGGCGGAAAGCTTATTTCTGAATTAATGAATATTGCCTTTGTTAACGAGGTTGTTGCCCATAGTCAGGCCACGATAATTTTATACCCGGAAGTGCGTACCATCGTTGAAATAGGTGGCGAAGATTCAAAACTTATGCTCATAGAAAGAGACACTGCTACCCGACAAATAAAGGTCTCCGATTTTTCCATGAATACCATGTGTGCCGCAGGGACGGGCTCGTTTTTGGATCAGCAGGCGACACGGCTTGGCATCGCTATAGAAAAAGAATTTGGAGAACTGGCGTTAAAATCAAAAAATCCCCCGCGCATTGCTGGTCGTTGTAGTGTTTTTGCCAAGACGGATATGATTCATCTTCAGCAGGAAGGCACCCCCGTGCATGATATTGTTGCCGGGCTCTGCTACGCCATGGCCAGAAATTTTAAAAGCAATATTGGAAAGGGAAAGGAGTTTTCTACGCCTGTTGTTTTTCAGGGTGGAGTGGCTGCGAATGCGGGTATGGTAAAGGCCTTCGAGGATATTTTAGAGCTCAAGCCGGATGAGTTGATCATACCGAAATATTTCAATGTGATGGGGGCGATCGGTACCGTTTTTACGCTTATGGACAAAGGTATTCATTCACCCTTCCGTGGATTGAAAGAGGTTGAAGAATATCTGAGAAATCGTGGCGCAAAAGCATCGAACCTTGAACCCCTCCAGTCTGACAATTACAAAATTATTGAAAAAATACATTCGATCGCGGGAGACGAAAAGATCGAGGCATACGTCGGGGTTGATGTGGGATCGATCAGCACAAATATCGTCGTTATTGATAAACACAAAAATGTCCTTGCCAGGCGCTACCTCATGACGGCGGGAAGGCCGCTTGAGGCTGTAAAACAGGGTCTCTATGAGGTGGGACAGGAAGTCGGAGATAGGGTGATCGTTTGCGGAGCCGGAACGACAGGCTCCGGGCGTTACTTAACCGGAGATTTTATCGGCGCAGATATTGCGAAGAATGAGATTACCGCCCATGCGACTGCGGCCGCACAGGTGGATAAGAATGTGGATACTATCTTTGAAATTGGCGGACAGGACTCGAAATTTATTCGTCTGGAAAATGGTGCCATTGTGGATTTTGCCATGAATAAAGTCTGTGCAGCCGGCACCGGTTCATTCCTGGAAGAGCAGGCAGAAAAGCTCAGCGTGAGCATTAAGGGGGAATTTAGCAATCGGGCGCTTTCATCGTGTTGCCCCTCCCATCTTGGTGAACGATGCACTGTGTTCATGGAGTCTGACCTGAATCACCATCAGCAGCGCGGTACATCCAAAGATGACTTGCTTGCCGGGCTGAGTTATTCCGTTGTGTTGAATTTCATCAACAGGGTCGTCGAGGATAGAAAGATTGGAAATACAATTTTTTTCCAGGGAGGCGTAGCGGCCAACCGCGGGGTAAAGGCTGCATTCGAAAAGATAACAGGGAAAAAGATTATTGTTCCTCCGCACCACGATATCATGGGTGCCATCGGATCAGCAGTTATTGCAATGGAAGAAAGGGCATGGGAAAAATCCCGTTTTAAGGGATTTGACTTACGGCACAAGAAATATGAACTGTCTTCCTTTGTTTGTAAGGATTGTTCGAATATTTGCGAGATCAGAAAAGTAACTATCGATGGAGAGAATCCTCTTCATTACGGAAGCCGCTGCGGCAAATTTGATGATGAAAAGACCCTGAAGAAAGGGAAGCATCTCCCCAGGCTTTTCCGTGAAAGGAAGGATGCCCTTTTTAATACCTACAAGAAAAACAAGCCTGATCAACCGGTCGGGAAAAAGATCGGGATACCGCAAGTTTCCACTTTTTATGACTTTTACCCGATGTGGAAAGCGTTCTTCACGGAATTAGGTTTTGACGTAATCACTTCCAGCGACACCAACAAAGACATTATCTATAATGGCGCGGAAGTAATTACTGCAGAAACCTGTTTTCCTATCAAGGTTGCGCACGGACACGTAATTGATATGCTGGAAAGGGATATAGAATATCTGTTCTTGCCCAGCGTGATTAATTTAACGCACAGCAGCGAGAAACTTACCCATTCATATGCATGTCCGTATGTGCAGTGTATACCATATCTCGTACGTTCGGCTATCGATTTTAAAGAGAAGAAGTTTGAGGTTTTGTCTCCAGTCATTCATTTTGAATATGGAGAGGAATACGTAAGCAAGACCCTGCGTGATATTGCCAAAGGCATAGGAAAGACGGGAGAAGTTGTTGAGTCGGCCATAAAAACTGCACGTGCGGCGCTACAGGATTTTAACAAAACGCTTGAAACAAAAGGCAGAGAGGTGCTGGAAAAATTAGGAGAAAATGAAAAGGCGTTTGTGATGATCAGTCGTTCCTATAATGGTTGTGATACCGGAATGAACCTGGGTTTGCCTGAAAAATTGCGCGATTTGGGGATAATGACGATCCCTCTGGACTTTTTGACCCTGGATATTGAAGAAGTGTCCCATGATTATTCGAATATGTATTGGAAGACCGGACAAAAATTTCTGGCTGCGGCGCGGATAATTGCTCGGGATAAGCGCCTCTACCCATTGTATATCACCAACTTCGGCTGTGGCCCAGATTCATTCATATCGAAGTTTTTTGCCAAAGAACTGGCGGGAAAACCCTGTTTAACCATAGAGATTGATGAGCACAGCTCGGATGTTGGAGCAATCACACGGTGCGAGGCATTTATTGACAGCCTGAAAAATGTGAAACCTTCGTATCCGGGGAAAAAATTAAGAAACGATATCCCGATCCGCACCTTAACAAAGGAAAAGAAGCGTACGATTTATATCCCATACATGTGCGACCACGGCAGAATGATAGCCTCATCGATGAAAGCCAACGGAGTTATGGCAGAGGCTCTGCCGATGGCGAACAAACAGTCGGTTGATGTCGGAAGAAAATTCACTTCGGGAAAGGAATGCTATCCGGCAATCCTTACAACAGGAGACATTGTGAAAAAGGCCCTAAGCCAGGACTTTGATCCGGAAGCCAGTGCCTTTTTTATGGCAACGGCTTCGGGCCCCTGTCGATTTGGCCAGTACAATAAATTTCATCGTATGGTGCTGGATGATCTGGGATTTCATCATGTGCCTATCTATACCATGGATCAGGGAGAAAATTACGATGAAGATACGAAAAATCTCGGCAACCAATTTCGTAAACTGGCGTGGAATGGCATAATGTACGTTGATCTCCTGCAAAAATTGCAGAGAGAGACGAGACCCTATGAATTACAGAAGGGTGAAACTGACAGCCTCTATGAAAATTATTTGAAAAAGGCTGAGATGTCACTTGAAAAGAAGCAGAGTTTGGTTGAACACGCACGAGAGGCTAATGCGGACTTTGCAAAGATAGCAGTAGACCGGAGCAAGCCGAGACCTTTGATTGGCGTCATTGGGGAGACCTATGTCCGCTGTAATGAGTTTGCAAACAATTTTCTTGCACGAAATATTGAACGTCTGGGCGGAGAGGCCTTTATCCCACCTTTTTCTGAATGGATTAATTATATTGCACACTGCCGCAGAGAGTCGTGTCTCTTCGAAAAGGATTACAAGGGGCTTTTGGGCGAAATCATCTCTGCCATCATCCAGCGATACGACGCTTACAAGCTTACGAAGATTTTTAAAGGGAGAATCAGACATTTCCTGCATGATGCGTCGATTAAGGAACTCATCAGGAAGGGAAAGCCCTATATCGATGATTCCTACAAAGGCGATCCGGTGCTCAGTATGGGCAAAGCGATTGAGTATGTGGAGGAAGGATTTGACGGTATCATCAACGTGATTCCGTTTCACTGCATGCCGGGGACGGTAGTAAATGGAGTGCTTGAAAGGTTTCAGAAAGATTTTTACGGAATGCCTTGCCTGAAGCTGTCTTTTGACGGACAAGAACAATCAAATGAGGAGACCCGGCTGGAGGCATTTATGCATCAGGCATATCAAAGGATGGAAAGCAGATTGCGTTCCAAAAAACATGACACGATAAGTCATAGAAGAAAGGGTACAGAGAGTAGTAGGGAGTTGGTAGCAGGAAGAGAGATAGGCGGATAGTTCCCATAAAGCAGTTTAAAACATCTTTTGGAAATTCGTACCAACGTACTCCTGCATTTTTATAGCCTATAATCCGTAAAGTACGCAGTAACCTTGTTCCCTTTGGTAAAGGAATGAAGGGGTGACAAATACTTTCTAAAGAAGAAGAGTGTATAAACGAATATGATAAGAGAGGACGGTAATGAAGGGTAAATGCTGGAAGTTTGGGAATAATATCAATACGGACGAAATTATACCAGCACGATATTTAAATACCACGGATGTAAAAGAGCTTGCCTCTCACTGCATGGAAGATGCCGATCCGAATTTTATGAAAAAGATTAAGGTGGACGACATTATTGTTGCAGGAGATAATTTCGGGTGTGGGTCTTCCCGCGAACATGCCCCCATTGCCATCAAGGCGGCAAAGATTTCCTGTGTTATTGCAAAGTCCTTTGCCCGCATCTTCTTTCGGAATGCCATTAATATCGGACTGCCTATTTTTGAATGTCCTGATGCAGCAGAGCAGATCCGGGAAGGTGATGAAATAGAAGTTAACCTGACGGCCGGTGAAATTCTCGACCACACTTTAAAAAAAAGATTCAGATTCGAGCCATTTCCCAAGGAAATGCAGGAGATCATTCAGGTCGGTGGATTGATGAATTTTGTCAAAAAAAAGATGGCGGTTGGGTAAATCCCCAAACACGAATGGCAGATTTCAAATGTCTTCCAACGAAAGAAATCACCGTGAAAGGGTTTGGAAGTGGGGAATTTGATGTCTGAATTTTTGCAATATTAAACCAAATTTACATGCGATGGTAACGCTGTTATGCAGACCTTGGAAATCACCAAAGATATTCATTGGGTGGGGGTGTTGAATGCAACTCTTAGGGCGTTTGATGTAGTATTTCAGCCCAGGTTCGGAACCACCTACAATTCCTATCTCATACGTGCAGATAAACCTGCCATCATTGATTGTGTTCATGAAAAGTTTGCTCAGGAATATCTTGAAAAACTCCGGTCGTTAATTAACCTCAAAGATATTTGTTATATTGTGGTAAATCATACCGAGATGGACCATACCGGGGCTTTGAGTCTTTTGTTGCAAGAGACCCCGAATGCCCAAATCCTTTCCACAAAGACAGCAGCCCTTTTTCTGAAAAATATTTTGCATATGGATATGAAGGGAAAGACGGTTGAAGATGGTGAGTGTGTCAGCCTCGGCAATAAGCAATTACAATTTATTCACGCGCCATACTGGCATTGGCCTGATACGATGTTTACGTATTTGCAAGAAGATCGTGTGCTGTTTCCGTGCGATGGTTTCGCCACCCATTTTTGCGATGAACGGCTTTTTAATGACCGGGTAGACGACTTTACCGAAGATTTTCGGTATTATTTCGAGCATGTCATGGGCCCCTTCCGGAAGAAGATCCTTGAGGCAATAGAAAAGATCAAAGGGCTGGATATCCGCCTAATTGCTCCAAGCCACGGTCCTATCCTGCGGACTGATCCATGGAAATACATTCATGCCTATAAAGACTGGAGTATGGTGCGAAAGGATCCCTATAAAAAATTGGTTCTGGTGTTTTATGCATCCATGTACGGAAACACGAAAAAAATGGCGGAGGCAGTAGCAAAGGGTGCCGCTACGGTTCATACCGAAGTCAAACTATTTGATGCTGCCAGCATATCGCTTGAATCCGTGAGGTGCGAGATGGAAGCTACCGATGGCATCCTGATAGGCTCGTCGACGATAAATGGCGATGCGCTAAAGCCCTTGTGGGATATTATTAATGTTATGTTTAGTGTCAACGTAAAGCTTAAAAAATGTGCCACCTTTGGCGCCTATGGATGGAGTGGAGAGGCAACAAGACTCCTGGAAGAACGACTGAAAGGTCTCAAGCTTACAATTGTTCAGCCTCCCATAAAGGTTCTTTTGATTCCGACAGAAGAAGACCTGAAAAGATGTTCCATCTTTGGATATGATTTTGCCACATCCCTGACAGCAGCCCGATGACGTGAAATAGTGTCTTTGAAGAAATTGAGGGCGATATGGAAAAAATAGTATGGGATGAAGGTTTTAGTGTCGGTGTTCGGGACTTAGATGAGCAACACAAACGGATCATTACCATAGTAAATACTCTGATTGACATGAAAGATGCAGAAGTTGATTCGGAAATTATCTCAGATACGTTGACAAAAATGACCCAATACGCCGGTGATCATTTTAAAGCAGAAGAGCAATACATGCTCAATTATGAATATCCTGAGTATTTGTCACAAAAAAAACAACATCAGGAATTTAAAAAAAAGACCGTTGATTTTTGCGTGGGAACTATGGTGCATAAAATAACGATTCCAACGGAAATGTTTGCGTATTTAAAGTCTTGGTGGACAAATCATATCCTGAAAGAAGATATGAAGTACAAAGAATTCTTTCATGCAAGAGGACTCAAGTGATCGGAAATCTGATTTCTCAAAGTTCTGACGAAAACACGAAATATCCTTCCAACGTCACATGAGGCACTTTTTCCGGATTAATTCCATGCGAAACGTGGTGTTTTTTACACATCGATTGTCCCCTCATTGGCCGTTTTCAACTCACATGTCATCGGATTGGTACGCATGACCACATGTTGTGTCTTCGGTTGCAGGGTGACATGAACAAACTTGTTTGTCCCTGTTGTTTGAATATACACACGGATTTGGAATATATCGCACTGACAAACAGAGTTTGTCAGCGCCACCCTGTAACCCGCTTGAATAACATAAAAATTCCTATACGATCACGTTAAAACAAGACGTAATATAGAAAATCATACCTCCAAAAGATTTGACTACTTCAGAAATTTTGATGTCGTCTTGAGATATGACAACAGTTGTTCCCTTTTTAATCAGCCCGCTTCTCTGGTGTAGTTCCTTAATTCTCTTGACTGAAAATTTTATAATAAGTACAATAATCAATTCCGATTTTTAAAAATCTGCTTTTTTCAGAAAGGATGCTTCTTTGAAAAATATCACAATTGTTGCAAGGCATTTGGATATAACAGAAGCTATTAAAAATTACACCTTGCTAAAGACAGAAAAGGTAAACAAATTTTCCGGACGGATTTTGCAAATACAAATTACCTTAGACATCGGTGGCGATAATAGCCATATTGTTGAGATGGTTGTTTCAGTTTCAAAGGGGCCTGCGCTGGTTGCTGAGGTGTCGAATCCGGATATGTACCGGGCAATTGACCTTGTTGTGGATAAGATTGAGGCTCAGCTCAAAAAGCATAAGGGCAAAATCCAATCCAGGACCATCCGCAGAAAAAAATCTGTGGCTGAGGAAACAGAAGGTTTTGAAGGTATTCCAGAAGGATGATAGATAACAATTCTACAGGAGGGGTTTTATCGTATGAAGTTGACTGATTTTGTTGTAGAGGAAGCTATTATCACAGAAGTTAACGCTACGGAAAAAGAGGCTGTTATTCGAGAAATGGTAAGTTCGTTGAAAGATGCACAAAAAATCAATAGTAAGGATGTTGAAAATATTATTAAATCTCTTATGAAGCGGGAGGAGTTGGGCAGTACTGGCATTGGAAAAGGTGTAGCGGTTCCTCACACAAAACATGATTGCATAAAAAAAATTATGGGAACTATTGCTCGGTCAACAAATGGTGTTGATTTCAATGCCCTTGATGGAGAACCTGTGTATCTTTTCTTTCTCCTGCTTTCCCCGAACGATTCCGCTGGGGCTCACCTTGCTGCATTAGAAAGAATATCCACCGTTATACGAGATAACGATTTCCGCCGATTCATGAGAGAGGCAAAAGGTAAAGACGGTATAATTGAGATATTGCGTGAGGTTGACGGTATTCAGGTTTAATCTAAAAGCAATTTTCTCTCTCCTCAATAACGTGAAATTAAGGAAAAGTAATTCATACCTTTTGACCTAACAAAACTAAAAACACGGAAATCTTTTCCCATTTTATCGTATTTTAAAAGCAGTGGTTTTTGTATACAGCAAGAAGCTCCTGTACAGCATGTTGATTGAAATATGGATATTTACGCTAAAAATTTACAGTTATTAAAACGGAAGATAAAAATCTCGAATTCTAATGGATTGCATGCGAGGCCTGCTACCAAATTCGCAGAGATTGCCAATAAATATACGTCAGAAATCCGTTTAAAAGCAAAAAATAAAGAGGTTGACGGAAAAAGCATTATTGAACTTTTGACGCTTGGCGCAGAGAACGGCACAGAAATCGTTGTTAGTGCAAAAGGATCTGATGCGGCGGAGGCTTTAGATGCTCTGGAAGGATTAGTAAAAAGTAAGTTTGAAGAAGAATTCATGGAAATTCGAAAAGGAATTGCCGTTTCGCCAGGAGTGGTTATCCGCAATGCTTTTATGTTTGAGAGCGAAGGGTACCGTATCCCCCGCCATATTATAAAAAAAGATGAGGTCGAAGGTGAAATCCACAGACTTGAAAAAGCAATTGAAGATTCAAAAAGGGAAATTCATGATTTAGAGCAAAAGGTCTCAGAAAATCTGAGTTCTGAAATTGGGTCAATCTTTGGCACGCATCGGATGGTATTGCAAGATGTACGTCTAAAAAACGAGATCATTGACAAAATTAAAAGAGCAAATTTTACACCAGAATTTGCGGTATCGCTTGCCTTGCGTGTTTACATTAGGAAATTTCAAGATATCCACGACTCGTATCTTGCAGAACGGGTAAGTGATATTTTTGATATCGAACGGCGACTCTTAAAAAACTTGTTGGGTGAAAAGAGAGAGGAACTGAAAAATCTTGCCGAAGAAGTGATCCTGGTTGCCCATGATCTTACCCCCTCTCAAACGGCTTCGCTCGATACCGAGAAAGTTAAGGGATTTGCTACTGATGCGGGTGGCCGGACGTCTCATACCGCTATCGTTGCCAGGGCATTAGGTATACCCGCTGTAGTGGGGCTTGGAACAATTACCGCGGATGTCTTTGGAGGTGATACGGTCATTGTGGATGGTAATAGTGGTGTTGTTATCGTTAGACCAGATGATGAAACACTGGCGGCATACCAAACCAGGGTTAAAACCATTCATGTCTTTGAAGAAAGACTAGCCACCGAGCTAAGAGATCAACCTTCGACCATGGGCGATGGTAAACATATTTCTATTTTTGGAAATATAGAATTTCCAAAGGAAGTCAATATAAATGTAAGATATGGTGCGGAGGGGATCGGTCTCTACCGAACAGAATTTCTTTATCTGGGTGCGCCCAAACCTCCGACAGAAGAGGAGCATTTGGAGGCATATGCAACAGTTGTACAGGAATTACAGGATAAGCCTGTTATTATCAGAACACTGGATCTTGGCGCTGACAAATTTGACTATTTAGATAACAGAAAAGAAGGAAATCCCTTCTTGGGGTGTCGTTCTATCCGTTACTGTTTTGAAAATCCATCCATATTTAAAATACAATTGAGAGCTATTTTGCGGGTGTCTGCCCAAGGTAACGTAAAGATTTTATTTCCTCTGATCTCTTCTCTCCAAGAATTACAACGAGCAAAGCAGATGGTTTGGGAAACTATGGAAGAATTAGAAAAGGAAAATGTCTCTTTCAATAAAAATATTGAGATGGGCGTAATGCTTGAAGTCCCCTCTGCGGTTATAATTGCAGATCTCTTGGCAAAAGAGTGCGATTTCTTCAGTATTGGCACGAATGATCTTATCCAGTATTCCCTGGCTGTTGACAGAAATAATGAGAGGGTCGCTTATTTATACTGTCCTGTCCATCCGGCGATATTAAGGCTTTTAAAAGTGGCGATCAAAGCAGCAGCAGACAACAATATCCCTATTGGGATATGTGGTCAGATGGGAAGTGAGATTGAATATACTGCGCCGCTTATTGGTATGGGACTTACTGAGTTTAGTGTGGCGCCTGCGACAATTATACCGGAAATAAAAAAAATTGTACGATCAATTACCTTTGAAAAAGCAAAGGAGATAGCCGAAACAGCATGTCAATTTGAAGATCCGGAGAAAACAATGGCTTACCTTAGAAAAATTGCTATTGATATTCTGCCAGAGGTATTTGACGGACAAAATTATTCTTGACACCAATAGGTGTCCTTATTAGAATTTTTCGTAACTCTTTTAATTTATTATAGTTGAAGTTTTTATGTAAGGTTGGCATATTAAATCAAGAATACGTGTTCGATTCAGCAAATCAGGCGACATTCGCTTTATTTCTCATCATGATTTAATGAAGCTTTTTGAGAGGGCTATCAGAAGGGCAAATATTCCAATAGCGATGTCCAAAGGCTTCAATCCGCATCCGAAATTGTCCATTCCCATTGCATTAGGTGTTGGAATATCCGGCAATGATGAAGTTTTGGAACTGGAATTGCTCAGGCCGATGTCCGTTGAAATTTTAGTTGAATGTTTGTGTCTTCAATTACCAAAAGAAATTCATATTCTTTCTGGAGAAGTCATTGCTGACAGCGAGAGATGCCCGGTTCGTGATGTGATCTATGAAGTGGTATTTAAAAACCCGGAGTTTTTAAATACGGTAAAGGTTAGCGAATTTTTACAACAGCCGTTTATTGTTGTAAACCGCACCAAAAATGAGCACCAAAAATCTTTTAATATTCGACCGTCTATTCAGGGAATCACAGTAAAGTCGGGCCGTTTAATTCTATCTATAAAAGTAGAAACCGAAGGTATGGCGAGGCCCGAAGAAGTGGTCGGTGCTTTGCTGGAGAATGGGAGAAAAGAGATCTTTGAGATTATCAGAACAAAAATCAATTTGACTTCTTCTGCATAACTGAGGGAAAAACATGGACAAGAAGATGCTTATTAACGCAGTAGAACCTGAAGAATGCCGAATTGCTATTTTAGAAAACAATATTTTGGAGGAGCTCTACATTGAAAGGAGTTCCCGCGGACAGATTGCGGGAAATATTTATAAAGGAAGAGTCGTTAATATTGAGCCTAGTATCGAAGCAGCATTTGTGGATATCGGACTCAAAAAAAACGGATTTCTCCATGCATCAGATGTTTTAATTCCGTCAGAAAACGGGAGCCAGTCATCTGACGCCGATGCTCATGGCAAACCGCATCGGGAATTTCGCAAAATACGGGATCTTCTGCATCCGGGCAAAGAGGTGCTGGTTCAGGTAACAAAAGAAAGTATTGGCACTAAGGGCCCTAGTCTTACAACGTATATCAGCCTGCCAGGCAGATTCCTGGTTTTAACGCCCGATGTTCCGCGTCACGGAGTTTCCAGGAAAATTGCAAGCGATGAGGAGCGGCTAAGATTAAAAAAAATTCTTGCAGGATTAACGCCCCCCGCAAATATTGGCTTTATTATACGAACCGCAGGAGAACAGCAGACAAAAAAAGAGATCCACAAAGACTTTCACTATCTCTTAAAGCTCTGGAAGAATATAGAGAAACAGACAAAAGACGTCAAAGCCCCTGCTACCATTTACCAGGAAAGTGATCTGGTTATTCGCGCTATTCGGGATATTTTTTCGACAAACATACAAGAAATCATCGTGGATACGGAAGCTGTTTATGGAAGAACCCGTGACTTTCTTCGTATGATTATGCCTAAATCTGAAAAGCTGTTAACCCTCTATAGCGAGGATAAGCCTCTATTTCATAAATATAATATTGAACAAGAGATTGAGGCAATAAACTGTAGAAAAATCCGTTTGCCTCGTGGAGGCTCAATTGTTATTGAACAGACCGAGGCATTGGTGGCAATTGATGTCAATAGTGGTAAATTCAAAGAGGAGTGCGATCCGGAAGAAACGGCCTTTAAGACGAATCTCAAAGCAGCCAAGGAAATTGCACGCCAGATCCGGCTGCGAGACTTAGGCGGTGTGATTGTAATTGACTTTATTGACATGAGAACAGAATCGCATATTCATGCTATCGAAAAGGTCGTTACGGATGCGTTGAAAAGAGATAAGGCGAGAACAAAGATGCTCAAGATGTCGAAATTTGGCACCATTGAACTTACCCGGCAACGGATTCGGTCAAGTCTTCGGGATGTTCTTTTTGAAGAATGCAAGTTTTGTGGCGGTACGGGATATGCTAAAACCGTTGAGAGCCTTTGCTTAAATGTCATGAGAGATCTGAAGTTTGCTATCCATTCATCACAAATTGCGAAAATTGAGATTGCTGCGAATCCCGCGGTTGCAAATTACCTGCAAAATCAAAAGAGAAAACAGATGATAGAGATTGAGGAATCTTATAATAAAAAGATACACATTTTTAGCACAGCGAATCACGAATACGGCAAGATCGATATTCGTTATTTAAACCAGAAAGACGAACCTGTTGAGATCTAAATATATTAGCAAAGATTTGCTTGCTGCCGATAAATATGGTAAATTAACAGCCACAGCTTTTTTGTAGATACGTATCACAGAAACGGATAAAGAAAGGAGAAGGTAAATAATGTATGCAATTGTAAAAGACCGGGGTAAGCAGTATAAGGTAAGGGTTGGCGAACGCTGTCTCATCGATCTGAAGGCCGACGCACAAACTGGACAAATCCTGGAGTTTGATAATGTATTAGTTTGCTCAAACGAGGAAGGTAAAACGACTTTAGGGGCTGATACCAATAAAAATGCGAAGGTTATTGCAGAAGTTGAGGGCATAAAAAAGAGCGCAAAATGTATGACCATAAAATTTCGCAGAAGAAAAGAATCTCTGACAAGAAGAGGACATAGAGAAAAATATACCCGTATAAAAATTAAGGAAATTATTTGTGACTAGTCGGCAATGAATGATGCAAGAACTTTAATTGAAAAGAGCAAAGTGAAAAATTGAGTTGTTTTCAGCCGATACAACGGGTGTTTTTTATACATCAACAGGATTTTAATTTTTTGAAACGGAGGTTAGCAGAATGGCTCATAAAAAAGGGCAGGGTTCGTCAAAAAACGGAAGAGACAGCAATCCTCAAAATCGTGGGGTAAAAAGATATGGTGGACAATTTGTAACCGCTGGCTCCATAATAGTACGCCAATGCGGGACAAAATTTAAACCAGGAAGAAACGTCGGAATCGGCAGGGATGATACTCTTTTTTCGATGATAGACGGAACGGTAAAATTTGAAACGAGACGTCGCGTGAGTGTTTATACAACACCCAGATCATAAGGTCTTTTCCCTTTCCCGTTTTTTTACGGATTCGTGGTACTTCTTTCAATTGAGTCTTTCCTGAAATATGTGTTATTAGTTTCTTTGATGTTGACCACAGCAGGTTAAACAATGTTTGTCGACGAGGCAGTTATATTTGTAAAGGGAGGCGATGGAGGAAACGGATGTGTGAGTTTCAGAAGGGAAAAATACGTCCCTTATGGAGGTCCGGATGGAGGGGATGGAGGTAAGGGGGGCGATATTATCATCCACGTCAGTGATAAAATAGACACCTTGCTGGATCTCACTTCCCGGGTAAAATATATTGCAGGAAACGGTGCACATGGAAAGGGCTCTACCAAAAGAGGTAAAGATGGTAATGACCTTAGTATTAACCTACCACGCGGCACCGTAATCAAGGATAGAGAAAGTGGCCGTATTCTCAAAGACATGGATACGGCTGGGGAGAGTCTCGTTATTGCGCGGGGAGGAAGAGGGGGAAGGGGAAACAAGTGTTTTGCAACCTCTACCAATCAGGTTCCTCGACAGGCGGAAAAGGGGAGACCAGGCGAAGAACGATGGCTGATTCTTGAATTAAAATTACTTGCAGATGTTGGTCTTATTGGAATGCCAAATGCCGGAAAATCAACCTTGCTTTCTCGAATATCAGCTGCCAGGCCTAAAATTGCCGATTATCCTTTTACCACAATACAACCGCAATTAGGAATTGTGGAAGTAGAGGATTATCGAAGATTTGTTGTTGCTGATATTCCCGGGCTAATAGAAGGAGCACACCGGGGGGTAGGGCTTGGAGACGAATTCCTCCGTCACATTGAGAGGACACGGTTGTTGGTCCATCTCTTAGATGTCTCACCGTTTGCTACGGTGGCTCCTGCAGAGGCATATTTCATCGTACGGAATGAATTAAAACAATATAATCCTGTTCTTGCTGAAAAGGCAGAAGTTGTTGTTGCCAACAAAATAGATCTTCTTGATTCTGAAGCTGGCATGAAATGCATTCAAACTCTGGAAGAAAAAATATCCAGGCCTGTTTGTCCTGTCTCTATGGTTACCGGCAATAATATCAACCTGCTGATAAGTCTGGTGATAAACGCATTACAAGAGACGCAATCCGCTCTTCATGCATCTGTATGCAGTTAGCAATTGATATTGGCAACACCAACATCCATATTGGAATATTCGAAGAAGATATTTTGCGCTCCACGCATACCGTTGGAAGCGGATCTCTGCATCAGACAAATTTTACGAAAATTCTCACTCCCGCCATTTTTTTCAAAACACAGGCTGTTATTCTCGCATCTGTTAATCCTCAGGCAGAGGCATGTGTCATAGAATATCTCGGAAAACATAGCCCAGTACAACCCTGTCGCATCGGGAAAGAGATTCCAATCCCTATGCCGATTTTGACCGAATCTCCCGAAATGGTAGGTATTGATCGACTGGTAAATGCAATCGCCGCATTTGAAAGGACGAAAAATCCGGCGATTGTTGTTGATGCAGGTACCGCAATAACCATTGACGGAATAAATGAGAAAGGGGCTTTTTTGGGAGGAATTATTGCGCCGGGGATAGGGATATCTTTAAAGGCGCTACATCATGCCACGGCGCTTTTACCCCTCGTATCTATCAGCAAACCAAAAAATGTCTTTGGAAAAAACACGGAAGAAGCAATAAGGTCGGGTGTTTTCTGGGGGACGGTCGGAATGATACGCCAGGTGATTGATATGATGAGCAACGAAATGAAATGCCAGCCAACGGTAATTGTAACCGGAGGAGATGCGTCTGTATTGGCACCAGAGCTTCCCGTCACTACTACAGTGTTACCGTATCTGACGTTGGAGGGAATTCGCCTTGCGTATAAAATTAACATTGCATCGCTGCTGCCGTATTAGCTAAATTTTAATTTTTCAATCAATTTTTGGTATCGGACATCTCCTCTCAGATGAGCCAAATCCTCATCTCTTTCCAAATGATAAATGTCTTTATAGCCTAACATAATTGCCCTTTCCAGCGCTTCAAAAGCAGCGTTAATGTTTTTCAGTAGTGCATAACTACAGGCAAGATTATAATGAACCAGGGGGGATTCCGGCTTAAGACGGCACAATTTTTGATCCGTGAGAAGCCCCTTTTCATACATACCCTGAGCGGTATACGTATTCGCCAAATACATGAGACAATCAATATAATTGGGGTTCCGTTCAAGGATGCCTTCAAAAAACCAAATGGTAAATTCCTCCCCTTCTTTTTTAAATTCAGGGGCGTTCAGGGTGAAATCATAATTTGGCAAGGTGATTGAATTGAAGGATCTGCTTTTTGTTTCCATTTTCATTATTTGAGTACTCGTTTTTATCAATCATGGTTGTTGCTCTAAATTAAATATATTTGTAAAATCTGCACTTGTCAAGCTTCGGGATAAATATTTTATATCCCGGAAGTAGTGGAGGGAAGAAAAATGCATATCGATAAGGAGCTTATAAAAACAGGATCAACAACAAAGAAGATATCTCACGGAAGACTATTGCCGACATTATTGCATATAAAATCTATGAAAGTCCGGAAAACATGGGAACAGAGGCAAATTTTCTTGCAGCCGCAGAGACCATATCCCAATATATATCAGAAACGTTCAAGGATTTAGATGTATTCAAAGACCATTTATCCCGACTAGATAAGAGGGTGAAATCAATTAATCAATTTGCCGACACGGTGTATAATTACTATCAGGATAAACAACTTTTGAGTTTTGACATCGTTAAAAATATAATTTCTGCGGCAAAAGACATTAACTTAAAAATGATTACGGATATTGTGGCTTATAAAATTTACCAAAGTCCAGAGGATAAAGGTCCAGAATTCAATTTTATATCGGCCGAAACATTTGTTGCCCAGTACCTGTCAGAAAATTTTAAAAATATCCGTGAATTCAGAAGATGTCTTTCTGACCTTGGCAAAGGGCAATATGCACAGGAGGCATTTGCCGATCTGGTATATAAGTATTATTGCCAAAAGAAAAAATAATACGACGTTTGATAATCATGTTATTCAAAGGTTTGTACTGATGTCAAAAAATATACGTACGAAATTTCCTGGCCCTAATGCAATTCAATACCTGGAAAGGGAAAAAAGTTTGTCTCGCCATCCTCAACAAAAAGCTATCCCTTAGTAGTAAAAAACGCAAAAGGTATGAATATTACCGATGTAGACAATAATGCCTTCCTTGGTTTTACTGCAGGTGCCGCTGTTTATAATACCGGACACAGTCACAATCAGATCGTTTCAGCAATCAATAACCAGGCAGATTTTTATAATCTTCTCCGTATCGAGCTGGCAGAAAATCTTTCTGCAATTTGTTCCGGGCCTTACACAAAAAAGTCTTCTTCGGAAACCTGGCGCAGAATCTGTAGAGGCTACATTTAAATTGGCACGTTACTCATATAAGGCGTTATATCAATTAACACACGATTATAATAGCCTCTGTGTAGCCGATGTGGTGCAATCAGACATGGGTCGCACAGTAGCGATGTTTGCCTGTGAACGCTTTACATTATTCCTGATATTATTGCCCTTGCAAAGGGAATTGCATCAGGACTCCCCTTGTCTGCCACAGTTGCTCGGGAAGAATTATGAATTGGGTTCCCGGCAGTCATAAAAGCACCTTTGGAGGAAGTCCCGTCAGTTGTCAAACTGCATTCTCCACGATCAAGTTGCTTGAAGACGGGTTCGTTGGTAATGCTGCGAAACAAGACACTTATCTGATGCAAGAATCAAAGAAATTAGAGCGTATCTATCCTATTGTCAGTGATGTCAGGGGAGCCAGGACTTATGCTTGCCGTTGAAATAGTAAGAAGACAAAGAAATGAAGGCGTACATATCAGAAGGGCGTGAAAGTGTTGGCCAGAAGGCGTTTTCAAATGGATTGTTGCTCTTGGGCTATGGGTGCAGTGCCATCTGTTTCTATTCGTCATTGATTCTTTCAAAAGAGGATGCAGATATTGCCTTGTCCGTGTTTGAAGAGTGTCTGAAAGAAACCATGTAAAATATTTTTTACCAAGCCATCGGCTATTTTGGTGAAAACAGGTATACGTACTATGTCTTCCCAACCGACTATTTCCTTGATAAATATTTCTTATCTTTTTATACTTACGGTTCAATAAAATTATTTATAAACCGAAAGGGAATATGCATGAAATTAAAATTTACATCAAACCATGTGAAGTATTTACTCTTTGCTTTATTTTCGATCACCTTCTCTTTTCTAAGTCCTGCAAAAACCTTTGGACTGGAGCCGCGTTCTGAAAAACGAACAGAAAAAGAAGAACGCAACTATAAGTTTCGCTTGCCCGGGATTGTTAGCTCTTATGTCAATCGGCTGTATGTGGACCCCGAGCGTATAAAATCGGTAGAAATGCTTAAAGAGGCGCTTGCGTGGGAAGAAAGGATTGTCCCTGAGGTATTAGCAGACTTTTCAGAAAATACCAATACCGAAAAGATAACGGTGGATGATATTTCAAAAACGTTTGATTTGTCAAAAATTCACCGAACAAAAGACATGGTCGAGATACTCCACGATGCCCTGTCGTTTATTAATACAAATCGCCCGCCATCTGAGATCATTACTGCCAGTGATCTCGAATATACCGCAATTAATGGCATGCTCACCCAACTTGATCCGCACTCTATCATTTTGCCGCCAAAGGAGTTTGACGAATTTAGGATCGGTACCACAGGCAAGTTCGGCGGACTCGGCATGGTAGTTGGCTTGCGAGATGGTGTACTTACGGTAATATCGCCGATTGATGGCACTCCTGCTGCACGGGCTGCCATGAAGGCTGGAGATAAAATTGTTGAAATTGATGGTGAGTCTACCGTCAACATGAATCTTACGGAATCTGTTGGAAAACTACGCGGTGACCCGGGGACTACCGTAACGCTTTCCGTTTTAACGGAAAAGGCAGCTCAATCAAAAGATGTTGTTTTGAAACGGGAGATTATTGTTATTCCGACGGTGGAATCCGCATCGCTGGATGGGGATTTGGGCTATATAAAAATACGAAATTTTCAGGATGATACATCGCAGATGCTTAGCGATCACCTGAAACGTCTCAAATCATCCGGCAAAAAACTCAAGGGGTTAATCATTGACCTAAGAAACAATTCCGGAGGTCTGTTAGATCAGGCCATAGAAGTTGCGGATAAATTTCTTGAAAGAGGGGCGATCGTTATTACGGTTGGTCCGAGCGGTCATCCCAGAGAGGTCGCTGAAGCCAGAAAAACCGATACAGACGAAGCCCCGTATCCGATTGTGGTGCTTGTTGATGCGGGAAGTGCTTCCGGCGCTGAAATTGTTGCCGGAGCGCTTAAGGAAAACGATCGGGCCATCATTGTCGGCGACAGGAGCTTTGGCAAAGGTTCTGTGCAGCAACTCATTGAGCTTATGGATGGCTCTGCATTAAAATTGACCATAGCCAAATATCTTACCCCATTATCCACAGATATTCAGTCGGTTGGTATTACTCCTGATATTAAGCTTATTCCTGCAACCGTTACAAAGGATCACATCAACCTCTTTCGGGGTATCGTTGCCCTTCGCGAAGAGGATCTCAAACAGCATCTTGATGAACATCGAAAAGATGAGACACCGTTTGCTACCCTGAAATATTATCTAGAAACCAGGGAAAAAGACAAGGACAAAGATAAGGATAAACCGGAAGACTTGGAAGAGGAGACGGGGGATCCCTATAAACTGCCAGATTTTAATACAGATCTTCATATTATCTTTGCCAAAAAACTGCTTGCCAGAGCAAATACATGGCAACGGCCCACTTTTTTAGAAAACTCCTCTCCTGTTATCGAAGAAACTGCAAAGGCCGAAGAAAAGAAAATTGCTCAGGCGCTTCAAAAATTGGATATTGACTGGTCTCCTGGCACAAGTACCGGGACAGTAAAGACGGATATTTCTTTTTCTACAATTCCTGCAAACGGTCGGGTGAAGGCTGGAGATAAGATTACCCTTACAATAACGGCTGCAAATGTTGGAGAATCGCCGGTATACCAGTTACGAGGTATTTCATCGAGTAAGAATGGTCTCTTTGATAAAGTTGAGTTTATTTTGGGGAAAATAGATGCAAGAGGTACACGGTCGTATTCCACAACTATAGAAATTCCTAAGGGTGCACTTGATAGGGAAGATGAGGTCACCATTAAGTTTGAAGAATTGAACCAGCATAATCCGAAGGACATTAAACTGAATGTCATTACCGAGGCGTTACCACGACCTCTTTTTGCCTATTCATATCAGATTCTGGATACCGTAAGGAACTCGTCGAAAAATAATGGAGACGGTTTGATACAACGCGGAGAGGATATTGAAGTGCTCGTATCCGTGAAAAACATCGGAGAGGGTGTATCTGAAAAAAATGTAATATCGGTAAGGGATCTTAGTAACAAAGAAATTTTTGTAAAAAATGGTAGGGCAGAAATAGGAGCGCTCAATCCGGGAGAGATGAAAGAAGCATCCCTTTCATTTTTTATAAAAGAAACGGTGTCGTCGGACAAATTCAGCATGGACCTGATCATTTCCGATATGGTCTTCGGGACGTTTTTAACCAGCAAGCTCACATTTCCTATTATAGCAAACAAGCAGAAGATCGTGCAAACTTCTGGTCTTTTGAAAGTTGAGAGGAATTATACACCACTCTACGGTGGAGCGTCGTTTGACTCGCCGGTGTTATCCATGCTGAAGGAGGGAACTGTTTTGATGGGAGATGCAAAACTTTCCGATTGGTTTCGTATAACGCTTTCAAAGAACCGGGATGGTTGGGTGTCAGCAAAAGATGTTTTAGAATTAAAAGAATCGCGGAGTGTGCCGAGTGTGCCAGAACTTCTTATACAACGGACGCCTCCGACAATAATCCTGAAACAAACCTTATCGAAAATGCTGCTCGGAAACGACCCGTTAACGCTCTCTGCTGTTATAGAAGATGATGTGCGTGTAAAACATGCATATATCCTGATTAATAATGATAAGGTCTTTTTTAAATCTAATAAGATTCCCACTTTAAAAGAATCGAACGGATTTGAAATTAACACCAATCTCTTTTTAAAAGAAGGGCCTAATGTAGTGACGATAGTTGCACGTGACGATCATGACCTTGTTACTACGAAGTCGTTTGTTGCGACAAGGGGAAGTGTTGTTGCAAATGGACTATAAAAACCCCCGTGTCCTCACACAGATATGCATGAGTGGCACAGGGGTGATATGCCGTATATCACTCAGGGCTATGCGACTTATCAAGAACGTAAAAAAGCTGTCATTGTGAACGAAGGATATCTGTGGTTTAGATTGCTTCGTGCAATCGTCCTCACACATGGATTTTTGTTTGCTTCGCTTCTTAGAAAAAAGGTTCTTATCCTATTTCAATTTCTGATAATAATCACTTAATACTTTTGCAATCTCTGGTCTTGTGAATGTTTGAGGCGGAGCTTGTCCTGCGCCGAGCATCCTCCTGACCTCTGTACCACTCAGGATGACGTGGTTGGATGAATCATGAGGGCATGTCTTGTAAGAGGCCATACCGCTGCAAGCTTGACAGTAAAAGGTGTGGTCAAAAAATAAAGGGGTAATTCCTATCTCCTGAGGATCAAATTCGTCGAAGATATAATGGGCATCAAATGTGCCGTAATAACTGCCGACGCCCGCATGGTCTCGTCCTACAATGAAATGGGTGCAGCCATAATTCTTTCTCACGAGCGCATGGAAGATGGCTTCCCTTGGTCCGGCGTACCGCATTGCAGCCGGGAAAACAGACAGCATAGCCCTGTCCTTTGGGTAGTATTTCTCTAAAAGTACCTCATAACTCCTGATTCTGACATCTGCTGGTACATCATCACTCTTGGTTTCTCCTACGAGAGGGTGTAACAGGATGGCATCCACGATCTCCAGGGCACATTTCTGGATATATTCGTGGGCGCGATGCACGGGATTACGAGTTTGAAAACCAACTACGCGTTTCCAGCCCTTTTTTACAAACATGTCCCTCAGCTCTTGGGGATCCATCCGGTATGATAAAAAATCGGAAGGCTTTGCCCGATTGACCACACTCACCTTGCCTCCAAGAAGGTATTCTCCCATAGTATAAACATAATCCACGCCAGGATGTTTTCTGTCATCAACACCATAAACCTCTAACGATTCTTTGCGTTTGTCATGGTGAAAGATTTCTTCAAGGTGTAAAATTGCAATTACTTCATTGGCCCGATCTGTCAAAGCAATCTCTTTGCCCGGCTTGAGGCCTTCAACCTCTTCTTTCGTTGCTGAGAGGACAATCGGAATTGACCACGGCAGCCCGTTTGACAACCGCATATTGTCCACGACATTGTCATAATCCGCTTTGCACATAAATCCTTCCAGAGGGCTCATTGCTCCTACGGCAATCATATCAAGGTCTGACATCTCGCGGGAATTTAGCTGGATTTTTTTCATGTCGTAATGAGTTGCCTTATCCAACAGTATTTCCCGTTGTTCCGTGGATACAATCCGGTGAATAAGCTTTCCCCCATGCGGTGCAATGTTTTTAACCATCTTTCCTTAATCTCCTTTCAACCATCGTGTCCGAATAATAAATTCCTCCTGGTGCCCTTCGGCATCCCAGACTGTCCAAATCGTTTTGTCGCGTTTTAACCGTGCTTTTAAGGAAGAGCCGTTACTGCATATCTGGAAAGGAAGTCTCAGCTCAATCGCTTGTACAGGGCATTCTTTTACACAACTGGCGCACGTCCAGCAAGCCGACTGGTCACGAATTGCTGCCTTCGTGTTTTCTTTGCGGTAGCACAGGTCGCCCGGGCAGATGCGCTCACATCGCGCCTCAGGTAATCCTTTGCAACCATTACAGATAGTTTCGTCAATGAAGATGCTCATGAGCACAAAGGCCTTTCTATCATGAATATTTCATCCGTTTTTGGATTATAGACAGAATTAACAAATGTAAGCCATCGGCTGTTATCTTTTTCGGGATAATCCAACCGGGTCTGGTAGCATGCCCATCTCGTCTCTTTGCGGTATATCAAATGTTCTACCAATACCTTTGCGACATCAACCCGGTCGATACATTCCAATGCTTCGACCAGAGAATAATGATTTACGGCAAACAGGTCTTTCATACGGTCTTTGAGGCCTTTGAGTAATCGCCTTGCTTCCAGTAATCTTTCTTCATGAAGTGCGTAATTCATGGAGATTCCGCCAGCGTATTCATCCATAATCTTTTGAAGTCGTTCCCTTGCCTCTGCCGGCGATATACCCGCTTTTTTTGTTAAAGGATGCAAAACCCTGGTTTTTTCCTTCCTGACCACATCTTCATCTATAGTTATCAGGGGCACCCCTTTTATATCTCCCAGTGCAGTTGTTGCAGCAATACGCGCCTCAACCCAACTTCCGCTTACGTATTTCTTGGGTGCGCCCCCCGCTACTTCTCCGGCGGCATAAAGACCGGGGATTGTCGTTCTTCTATCTTTGTCGATCCAGTACCCTGCCTGACAATGACCACCCACCAGGAAAGGTTCGGTGCCATAAATTTCCACAGGTTTCTTCCGCGGATTCATCTCTTTTGTTGCCCACAAAAGGATAATCTGAGGATTCATATTTAAAAAATCTTCCTTGAGTCTTCTCTCTTCCACTTCAGTTAACGTGGTTGTATTCAAAAAACAGGGACCACGGCCAATTTTCTTTTCCTCAACGGTTGCCAGAAGCCTGTGATGTGTCAGGCACTTATTCCCGCCCCAATGTTTATAATAGCGTTCCAGGTAGTCCTCTCCGCGAGCATTAATCTGTTTCGAATGTGCACCTACGGCGATGGTGCCAGTTGGCGCATTCACATCCTTTACCCGCAGGGCAATAAATCGATTTTCAAAACTCGTCATTTCTGCCCCAATCCGTATTCCCATAGCATATCCGGTTCCTGCATTCCAGGGGCAATACCACAGCAGATGCCGTGCTTCCCCTGTGTTATGCGGTTTATAGATACCTGAAGCTCCCCCGGTTGCAACGATTACGGCTTTTGCCCTGACAACATAAAATATGCCATCCCGAATTCCGAAGCCAAACGCCCCGCAAACACGGCTATTGTCGTAAATAAAATTGGTTGCCACAACGCGATTAAAAACCTGGGCGGGTGTTTTTTGCACGGCCTCCGCTAGAATGGGTTTTAACCGTTCGCCAAAAATACGAATACTGCGTTTCCCACGCATCTTATAGGTGCCATCTTCATTCTTTTCTATGGGCAGCCCCATCTTCTCCACGTCTTCGACTACCTCATTAAGCCCGCGAACAATGCTGTAGACAAGATCCTTTCTGATAATGCCCTCAAACTGCCGCTCAACATATGCAACATAGGAATCAGGTGTTTGCCCCTCATGCAGGTATGCATTGATGGCATTCAGCCCCATAGCCAGACACCCACTGCGCTCGATGTGTGCCTTTTCCATGACAACCACCCGGCAGCCGGGAGATTTCTTGTAAATCTCCACTGCAGCAAAACACCCCGCTGCCCCGCCGCCAATGATCAATATATCAGTATCTATATATAAAGTGCCCATAACATGAAAAATCGAAAATTTACAAAAAAACAATACTACTCATATTTTATTTTTATGTCAATTTCAAAACGGAATAAAGCATGACTATTTTTCCTTTCGGTGATTTATATTGATTCAGCGCCGGAATTACCTTTAGGGTACTCAGACTAAATGTTGTCAGAATCGTAAAGGTGAGGATGAAGAGAAAGGGAATTATCCGGGCGTGCCTCATAAATCGCAACCATAAAATTCCACTCAAAACAAAATATGGCCAGACAGCAAACGATGCCTGAAAATGCAGAGGGCAGGCGGAAAGATAGCCCTGCAATCTTTTCAAAAGGAAGTGAAAATAAATTGATAGGCCAGAATAAAAGTGGCGGCTTTTCTGGATATGGTATACTATTCAGGCGAGAAACGACAAAGTTATAAGATCCTGAAAATTGCATTCAAACTTGCGAAACGAAATTGGCTAAGGAATAATAACTGTGTATTATGATGACGAGGGGTTTAGGGGTGCAATTCGACGAAATTGTTTTTTTTAGATTCATCATTCCCTTTTTATCTGTTTATCCAGGTGGATCTAAAGATTAAAAAGGCAGATATTGCTGCCTTGATTGAACTGTTTTGTATAATACCGTTTCACAGCAATTTATAAAAGTAACTTTCCGTTGAATTGCAGTTGTTTGTCTACCTTGTTTTTTAACTCCTCTTCATCCATGGCGAAGCAAGGGCTGATTTCGATTAAACCAATCACATTACCCCGCGCATCGACGGGAATAGAAACACCGATGTTCCGCAACCATCGTCCAAACTGATTAACCATGTCTTGTCTTGAGGTCTCTGGCGAATTTTCCCCTTCCATATTTTTTATAGGTGAAAACTCGTCTTCACGCAACACCTCCATAATCACGCTTTTTTTAACGTATTTCAATATATCAAAAATAAAACTCTCGAATTTAATCGCATTATTTTGTTTAGGGTCGATCACATTACCATCGTCATCTAAGTATGGTACCTTTTTTATTGCAGCGTGATATGGGAGAGATTCTCCTGACTGATATACTTTTTCAAGAAAATCGATATTTATCATATGAACTGCAATATTTCCGGCATGGTATTTCAGGGTACCATTTTCATTTTTTTCATACATATCTTTTCGGCTGAGTTCGCTGTATTCAATCATGTGCAAGTTTCCGTCGATATATACTACAATTCCTACTTTTTCTTCAGGGTCACATTTTTTAACAATTTTCAATGATACCTCAGATGAATCTCTCATATGGTGTCCAATGAAAACAGGATCGGCTATTTTTACTAAAATGTTGTCAACCTGATGATAGAAGATGTTTTTAATGCCACGACGCTTCATGTCGTTAAGGACGTTTTTTTCCTTAAGGGCCACGAGGGCTCCGCCATGTCCATTCGGGCTCATGATGATATTTGATTTTGAGTCCATCATTACATTCCCTTGCAGATCAACAACGGGTACCATGTCTTGCGTAAAAAAGCACACCTGGTGGGAGTTTAATCCAAAAAAATTGTGCATCTTGAAAAAATTCTGCGTTGCGGAATCATTACTTTTACTGGTCATAATGTACCATGGGATTCTTGTGTTGTATCTCTTTTGAGCCGCAACTATTTTTTCAGCATGGAGTTGAAAAATGCTCTTTCTGGTAATTGGTGTGATGAGAAATGTTCCTTTCGGTCCGTTGATTCCTAACCTTGTTCCATCTCCACCAGCAACCGTAAGAATGGCAATTTCTCCTTTTTGCAGAGAGATTTCACCCGCAAGCTTTGCTTTATGTGCCATTTCCTTTTCCGCATCTTTTTTTGGAAAAGTGATGATAGGCGGGGGGGTTAAGTTGTCTCGGGATGTTCGTGCGGGTTTCAGAACGGCATCATTAAAAACTTTCTTTATAAGACCAAAATCAATGGTAGACACCTGATCTAAGAGATTCTTCTTTTCTGAAGCAGTTATTTCATTCCACCACCGAAAGATATGGATTTGTCCAGCTTCAAAGGCATTTTTAACGTGGCGTAGATAGCCTGGATATTCCTTTTCCAAGAGTTCTCTTGTAATGACTTTGTTATTTACCGGAAAATCTCTGTCGAAATGAGTCGTTTTCATGCGTTCATTTTCCATCATACATCAATAGGATTCAGGAATTTTTGCTTTTTTAAGTGTGCCTGAAGGAGCCTTTTACGACAACCCAAGTATTGGTAAGTGGATTTAGAATTTTATAATAATGTTTATGTTCTGTCGTGGGAACCGAGTTTGCCGGATACATTTATTTTCTTGCATAACGAACGAGCGTGTTTGAATAGTTTCAGAAACTCAGGGTGTGGGTTTGTTTCCCATATGAACGGACCCAAAGGCAATATTATATTGTTCATATTATTTACGGACGAAATCCTCATTAAGTACAAGTGATATAATTATAAAAAATTTTTCCGGAACGGCAAGGATTTTCCCATTCAGCTTCTTTAACTCTTTTAGAAATTTAAACTTGAAATACCTTTGTAATAACAGTAACCTTAAACATTATTTTGTTTATGGCAAAGGAAGTTATATGAAAAAAAGCGTGATTATTGTTTTGGTTGCGGTTTGTTTTGTGGTAGGAATAGGAGCGTTTGTATATATCTTTGCAAAACGGATAACCTCTGACGAAACGATAAAGAATCGCCTGCTAGGCATGATGAAAGAGTTTGGAGACACTGAAGTTGATTCTGTACATATCGATTTTTTGGAAGGGATTACTATTGAAAATTTTTCGTTTGTCGGCACCTCTGAAGACACACGCGGCAAATCGCTCAAAATTCCCCGCATTGTATTAAAACATGATCCACAAAGCCTTATAAAAGGGCAACTTGTTGTTAATAATGCCATTGTTATTGCGCCAGAGTTAACGGTTGAAAAGCCAACCGATATTTGGTCTCTCCTGAATACCATAAAGGCGCATTTTGATGAGGTGGGAATACCGCCTTATGTAAATGTTTTGCGGCAGGGTATCGAAATCAGAGATTTGAAGATACATATCAAGGAAGACCCGCAGACATCTGGCCAGGAAATTAAATTGTCAGGCATCGATATCGTATCTTTACCATACGCGGGCTCTTTCAAAGACATTATCATTAAAGGAAGCGTTGATGACGAATTTCTGGGGAATTATTCATTTGCAATGAAACTTTTCCCTGAAATTCCTCGTCTCGATATTAAAGCTTACGCAAATAACGTCATGATGAACGAGAGGTTTTGTAGCAAATTTCCTTACCTAGGCAAGATGTTGTGGGAAAAATATCAACCGGAGGGAAGGGTCAGTGCCTTCTGTAATGCCCGTTTTGATAACAAGGATAAGCAGGAAAAGATGGATTACATTGTCAGTGTTAATCTTAATGGGCTGAAGGGTATGTATCAATATTTGCCGGTACCGGCTCAGGATGTGAATGGCGAGTTAGAATTGAACCCGGCAAAGATATATCTGAGAAGAATTACCGCGTATGTCAAATGCGGAGAATCTACTTCTCAAGCTGAATTAAGCGGAGAGTTCGATCTTTACGGGCCAAGAAAGACCTTTGCATTGAAGATTGCCAATCTCTTTATGGATCAGGAACTTTTAAAAAAAATACCTGATATCGATGTACAGGTGTGCTCAAAGATACAGCCAACGGGCATAATGGATCTGACATTCCAGTATGATGAAGGAGAGAATCAGAAACGGGATTATTATCTGAGTGCAAATGGCAAAGGTCTGGAGGTGAGACTTAAAGACTTTCCCTTGCTTATTTCATATGTGACCGGAAACCTCAATCTCGCCAATGATGTTGCGATCTTTAAAAATGCCAGCGGTTTTATAGAATGTGGAGATCAGTCTGTTTTCACGGAAATGAATGGTGTTTATGATGCGAATAGAGGTCGAAAAACATTTCATCTACATTCCCCGAGTGTATCAATAACAGAATCCTTTTTAAAAAATCTGCCGAATAGGACACTTGGAGAAAAGATTTGGACGCATCTGCAACCATCCGGTAAGGTAGAAATCAGCGGTGATATTCAGGATTTTCTTGATCAAAAGGACTTCAACTATGCCATAGCGGTTGAGCTTAAGGGTTGTGAAGTTCTTGCAGGTATATATAAGATACCTCTGTGGGGGATGGAAGGAAGACTCGAGTTCAGCAATGCGGGAATCGTGGGCAAACATATCAGTGCCCGATGCTGTGGCGGACAGGTAGTAGGGAATCTCATTTTTAAGACAGACACCGATCCGAATCAATACGAAGGAGAAGTGATTTTTTCAAGAATTACACTTGAAGAACTATCCCGTAAAATTGGAAAGAAGGAGAATGCCTTATCTGGGTTGCTATATGGAAATATTAAATTCCATGGGAATGGCACAGATCCTAAAAGTTTTTGTGCCGAGGGAAAAATCAATGTAGACGAAGGATATCTTTCTGATGTGCCTATTATTCTAAATATTTTTAATGTTCTTAACCTCAGTTTACCAAAAAAAGAAAGTTTTCATAGTGCAAAGGTAAAGCTTGATGTAAAAGACGGCATTATCCATATTGATGAAGGGATGGTTTCCAGCGATACGGTTGAAATTAGTGGGCATGGGGACATTCATTTTAATGGAGATGTTCGTTTAGAGGCAGCTGCCGCATTTAATAAAGGTTTTTTTTCTCAACTCCCTATTGTGGGGAGATTTTTTGATTTGGTTGTAGGCGGTGTGCGAAAACAATTAACCATGGTAGAGGTCAGGGGCACTTTTTCGAATCCAGAAATTCATTCAGTACCTTTTAAACCACTCACCAGGTCTATAGAAAGTTTATTTGAAATATTGCCAAAACATGAACCAAACACGACTTCGGGTGGCGAAAAGAAGTCGGAGGCAAGGGGGTTGTAGGGAATCGATGTTAGAACGCTTCTTTTCACCAGACACCGTTGCTGTTGTCGGAGCCTCCCCTGAAGCAGGGAAGGCGGGGCACAATTTGTTCAAATATTTGATTACTTGCAGTACGGAGCAATAGTCTGTCTCGTAATACTAAGTCGGGCAATATTCCGGGAATTAAGGCATACCAAGCCTCCGGGAAATTAAAGATGCTATTAATCTTGCTGTAATTGTTGTTCCTGTCTCCCATGTTTTTACAACAATGAATCAATGCCATAATCATGGCATTGATTCATTATTGTTATCAGCGCCGGCTTTGAAGAGAATGGTATTGAGGGAGTAGCGGGGGAACGAGAATTACCCGGAAGGCCAAACGATATTCAAGCCGGGGCTTTTTGCACTTCAGTTCTGGACCAATGGGAGATATCCAGATTTTTTGAATGGCGTAGTTGTTTCTGGTAAAATACTCCACATACATTATCGGGGTACTGTCTAGACGATATTGAAAAGAACAGGACAAAAATGTTGCCTGTTGAATTCGTTAATATCCCTAATATTTACCTGATGTGATTTCTAACTAAGGAGTTTATATGCTTAAGAGTTTCAAAAAAATATCGTTTAAAATACCAAAGAAATTTTCTGCCTGGCATATCATTATTGCCTTTGGTTTTTTTATTCTGCTCCAGATGTATTTAATGAACCCCGGCGTGAGAGATATCACATACAGTGAGTTCAAAAAAATGGTTAAAGAGGGTAATGTCCTGGAATGCCATATTTCCCATATGACGATTCGTGGTAAACTACGTGAGATAGCGCGTGGTTCCACGAAAAATGCCGCTTTTGTTACCACGCGCGTTGAAGACCCTGACCTGGTGAAGGACTTGGAATCTATGGGGGTAAGATATGCAGGGCATTATGAGAATCCGTGGCTGCGGACGTTCTTTTTTTCCTGGGTAATGCCCTTGTTAATCTTATTTGTGATCTGGCGTTTTGTGTTTAAACGGTTTGGTCCTGCAAGCAGTATTATGACATTTGGGAAAAGCAAAGGGCGTCTCTATGCGCAGGAAGACCTGAATGTAACCTTCGATGACGTGGCAGGCATAGACGAGGCCAAAGAGGAACTGCAAGAGATTATTGAATTTTTAAAGACACCTGAAAAATTTCGCGCCCTGGGTGGAAAAATACCAAAGGGCGTCTTGCTTGTCGGTGCCCCAGGAACAGGGAAAACCCTCCTGGCAAAAGCTGTGGCAGGCGAGGCCGGAGTGCCTTTTTTTAATATGAGTGGCTCAGAATTCGTTGAGATGTTTGTTGGGGTGGGCGCTGCGCGAGTGAGAGATTTGTTTAATCAGGCGGACCAGAAGGCGCCTTGTATTATCTTTATAGACGAACTTGATGCGCTTGGCAAGGCACGTGGTGCAAATCCTATGGGTGGACACGATGAGCGGGAGCAGACTTTAAACCAGTTGCTGGTCGAGATGGATGGCTTTGACTCCAATAAAGGAGTGATTATTATGGGAGCAACAAATCGCCCGGAGATGTTAGACTCTGCGCTTTTAAGACCTGGCAGGTTTGATCGTCAGGTGGTTGTGGATCGTCCGGATCTCCACGGTCGCGAGGCGATACTGAAGGTGCACGTAAAGGACGTGAAGTTGGAAAAGGAGATTAATTTGCACTCGGTTGCAGCGATGACTCCTGGATTTGTTGGCGCAGACCTTGCAAACCTCGTCAACGAAGCTGCCCTGCTTGCGGCCAGGAGAAATAAGAAGGCCGTCGGTATGCCAGAATTTGAGGAGGCAATTGACCGCCTTATGGCAGGTCTGGAAAAGAAGAAACGCCTGATGAATAAAAAGGAGAAGGAGATCGTTGCCCATCATGAATCAGGTCATGCCCTGGTTGCATGTTCTGTGCCACACGCAGATCCTGTACGTAAGATATCAATGATACCCCGTGGTATTGGGGCATTGGGGTATACCCTGCAAAAACCTACAGAAGACCGATACCTTATGACCAAGGCGGAGCTTCTTGACCGGATTGCAATCCTGCTTGGAGGCAGAGTCGCAGAGGAGGTTATTTTTAATGAAATATCAACAGGAGCACAGAATGATTTGGAAAAAGCAACAGAAATTGCCAAATTAATGGTTAAAGAATATGGTATGAGCGAGAAGATGGGGCTGGTAACCTTCGAGCAAGGCGACCGGCCGCTCTTTCTGAGCGGAGGATTTGCTGCGGGTAAGGAATATAGTGAGGAAACAGCACGGGAAATAGACCTGGAGATTAAGAAGATAATAGACGAATCGTTTTGCCGCGTAAAAGCATTGTTAATAGAAAAAAAAGATATCTTACAAGGCATGGCTAAAAAACTGATGGAAGATGAGGTTATCGAGGGAGAAGATCTGAAAAAACTCCTGGAGGAGCTTCACAAGTCCAACGGGAAAAATGTGCCTGCTACTCAGGCTTCTTGAATCACTTTTTAAGAAGTTATCTGAATTCCAGCCGAATCGGGTGGACATGTTCAGGTAGCGGTGGGTCAAGTTCCGCTACCAGGACGATGAAAAACACTGCTGATTTGGTTGGGCAGGCAAGCAGGTCGCTCTATGCAGAAAAGGTGGCAAAAAACGTATGAGAAGGAATAAGTGTAACACGGAATTAAAATAATGAAGAAGGCATCATTTTCTGTTCATAAACAGAGCGACGGGGTACTGCCGGAAATTATTACCATTATTCCCATAAAGAATGATGTTGTTTTTCCGCATTTGATTCTTCCGCTTGAGATAACAGGAGAAGGATTAGTAAAGGCAATAAAAGAGGCTATTGCCAAAAATGAATATGTTGGCATCGTGGCATTAAAATATGATATTGATTTGCCTGAACCAACAGACTTTTACGAGGTTGGAACGGCTGCGAAGGTTGTCAAGGTATTAGAATCTACTTCGGACAGTATACAAACCCTTATAGAAGGTGTTGCGCGGATCAAGGTCACTGAATATACGCAAACAGTACCCTATCATAAGGCACGGGTTGAAGAGATTCGTGTATTTACAGAAAAAACCGAAACGGTCGATGTCCTTGTGCAGAGTGTTATAACGCTTTTTAAACTGAGCGCTATGCTAGGAAAGTCCTTACCCAAAGACGTTATTTCTATGATTGACACCATCAATAATCCATCCGTATTGGCAGACCTGACAGCGATTTATTTGGAATTGCCGGTGAACGAAAAACAGAAATTGCTGGAAATGATCGACCCCAAGAAACGATTGCGGGTCGTATTTCAGTATCTGAATAAAGAAGTTCAATTAACAGAGGTCAGGGAAAAAATTAATGAAGAAGTTGCCAAAGAAATGTCAAAGACCCAGCGAGAGTACTTCTTAAGAGAACAGTTAAGGGCTATTCAGAAGGAGTTGGGTCAGGACGACCCCCACATGGAGGAAATCAATAAGCTGGAAGAAAAGATTCAAGAAGCGAAAATGCCTAAGGAGGTAGAAATGGTGGCAGTAAAAGAATTAGAGAGGTTAAGAGACATTAATCCTGTATCGGCTGAATATCCTGTTTCCCGAACGTACCTGGATTATCTTATTAATATTCCCTGGAACAAAGGGACAATCGACAATCTGGAAATTAGCCAGGCAGCGCAGATTCTGGATGAAGACCACTATGGCTTGGAAAAGGTGAAAACCCGCATTCTTGAGTTTCTGTCTGTGTGCAAACTAAAGAAAAAACTGAAAGGCCCTATTCTCTGCTTTTGTGGTCCTCCTGGCACCGGGAAAACGTCCCTGGGAAAATCGATTGCACGGGCATTGGGCAGAAAGTTTATCCGTATCTCTTTGGGAGGCATTCGTGATGAAGCTGAGATTCGGGGACACCGTCGTACATACGTAGGTGCATTACCCGGACGGATCATTCAGGAAATCTGCCGTGCGGGGTCAAACAACCCGGTGTTCATGCTCGACGAAATTGATAAAATTGGCGCTGATTTCAGGGGCGATCCTGCATCATCCTTGCTGGAAGTCTTAGATCCGGAACAGAATTTCAGTTTTGTTGATCATTATATCGATGTTGCCTTTGACCTTTCCCATGTTTTGTTTATCACAACGGCTAATATTCTTGATACCGTTCACACTGCACTACGAGATCGCATGGAGGTTCTCTATCTTCCCGGGTACAGTGAAGACGAAAAATTACGAATAGCGTACCAGTTTTTGATTCCAAAACAACTGAGAGAAAACGGACTGGAAGACCAGCCTGTCACATTTCAGAACCAGTCTGTTTATAAAATCATTCGTGAACATACAAGAGAGGCGGGATTAAGAAACCTGGAGCGGGAGATTGCATCGATTTGCAGAAAGGTCGCCAAAGAGATTGTTGCCGGTGAACAGATTACCAATGAGATACGGCCGGAAATCGTGGAAAAATTTCTTGGGCCACGAAAATTTTTCTACCAGGTTGCGGAGGAGGAAGATCGGATTGGAGTTGCCATCGGCCTTGCCTGGACCGAGACAGGCGGAGACATTATCTTTGTAGAGGCATCCCGCATGAAGGGGGAAAAAGAGCTGACTCTTACCGGACAACTCGGTGAGGTTATGCAGGAATCAGCTATTGCTGCACTCAGTTATGTCCGCAGCAATGCAAAACGACTGGGTATTGATGAAAATTTTTACAACACATCCGATATCCATATCCATGTTCCCTCCGGAGCAATACCGAAAGATGGGCCTTCGGCTGGGATTGCGATGTGTATGGCGTTGATTTCATTATTGACAGAAAGGCGTGCGAAAAGAGAGGTTGCGCTTACCGGAGAAATTACCTTAACAGGCAACGTATTGCCTGTAGGTGGGGTAAAGGAAAAAGTGCTTGCGGCAATAAGGGCGGGGGTGAAGGCGATCGTGCTGCCGGCAAAAAACAAGGATGATTATGAAGAAATTGACAAAGAAATCCGCAACAAGATCCAATGCTCTTATATTCAAAAGGTCGACGACGCTATAGATTTGGTACTCATTCAAAAACCAGAAAGGGAGGGGAAAAACACATGATCAGTATCAGAAATATACTCTGTCCGATTGACTACTCGGTTTATTCAGAGATGGCGCTGAAATATGCAATCGAATTTGCTGAAAAATACCAGGCAAAGCTTTATTTAATGCACGTCTTGGATATTCGTGTTTACGATATTAATAATCCGGAGCTGTACAATATCAATGTCGTAGACGAAGAGACCGTTGAGAAACTCCGGGAGAGACTGCTCAGATGTGTAAATGAAGATACAAGAGGCAGGATATCGGTGGAAGCTCTTATTATCCAGGGGGTTCCGTTTGCCGAGATCATCAAGGTGTCAAAAGAATACAGGATCGATCTGATTGTGATTGGTACGCACGGCAGGACGGGACTATCTCACGCAATTATGGGAAGTGTGGCAGAAAAGATAGTCCGTAAGGCACCCTGTCCCGTGCTTACCATAAGACATCCTGAGCACGATTTTATTATGCCGTAACGAAACGTGATATTTTAGACCAAAGGGTGGCGCGGACATGCTCGTCTTATCCGTGCCTGGCTTGTAAAATGAATAAGTATATTCTTATAGACCACACTGCAGATATCGGAATTGATGTCTTTGGCGCTTCATTGCGGGAATTGTTTGTCAATGCAGCGTTTGCATTATTTGATATCATCACAGACTTATCGAAAACGGAAGACAAGATCGCATACAAAATAAGTGTTTCCGGGATAGACAGGGAGCAACTCCTCGTCAGTTGGTTAAGTGAATTATTGTACCTGCACGATGTGAAAAATCTCTTGTTTAAGGATTTTTGTGTTGAAGGCATTACGGACAATCAACTCAACGCAACCGTATGGGGCGAGGCATTTCGTGAGGATAAACATGTGATTAAAACGGAGATTAAGGCGGTTACTTACCATTGCCTGTCAATCATCCAGGAAGACCATCACTGGAAGGCACGGGTTATTTTTGATATTTAGACAGGAGCGAGTGTCCGTTTGTTCCAAGATTGTTTATCCATTGAATAGTATTCTGACCGCTGAGCACTTGTGCAGAGAAAGAGAGTGTGTTTGATGACGGATGACAAATATAAAATTCAGAAGATAGATGATTATCGTTGGCGTATCCCGCGGGAAGGAAAGATGCGCGTGGAGGGCATTGTATACGCCGATGAGCGTATGCTGAAGGAAATTCAGAAGGATGAAAGTCTGCAGCAGGTAATAAACGTTGCCTGTCTCCCTGGAATAATAAGGCATTCACTTGCGATGCCGGACATCCATTGGGGATATGGATTTCCTATCGGCGGTGTGGCTGCGTTTGATGTTGATGAAGGCGTAGTCTCCCCTGGTGGTGTGGGGTATGACATCAATTGTGGGGTAAGATTATTAAGAACCGGACTGCATCGTATAGAAATTATCAACAAGCTTGAGTCTCTCGTCAACACCCTGTTTGCCAACATTCCATCAGGTGTGGGGTCACACCGCAGGGATTTAAAGCTTTCTCAGCAGGAAGAAAAAAATGTGCTCAGGGATGGGGCTCAATGGGCAGTTTCTCAGGGTTACGGGACGAAAGAAGATTTGGAATACATTGAAGAGAAAGGTTGTATCCGCGGGGCTGATCCTGAGCTGGTTTCAGATCGCGCCCTGGAACGGGGCCGGACGCAATTAGGTACGCTCGGTTCCGGGAATCACTTCGTTGAGGTCGGTTATGTGTCTGAGATATACGACGAGGAGATTGCCCGCGTATTAGGACTCGAGAGGGACGGGATTACCATTGTGGTGCACACCGGTTCCAGGGGATTGGGCTATCAGGTGTGTGACGATTTCCTCAAGGTTATGATTAATGCCTCCCGGAAATATAACATAGAACTGTCTGACCGGCAGCTTTGCTGCGCTCCGGTTAATTCCCCGGAAGGCAAGGAGTACCTTGCCGCAATGGCTTGCGCCGCTAATTATGCATTTGCCAATCGACAAATGATTACCCACTGGGTACGGGAATCCTTTGGAGGCGCATTGCACATAAGTCCAAAAGAGTCCCAAATATCACTGGTCTATGATGTGGGTCATAATATTGCAAAATTTGAGGAGCATATCGTGGAGGGTGAGAAGAGACGGCTATGCGTCCATCGGAAAGGGGCAACGCGCGCATTTCCTCCTCGTCACCCAAATATCCCGGATGTATATAAATCCGTGGGTCAACCAGTATTAATACCGGGCGACATGGGGCGTTGTTCCTACGTGCTTGTGGGTACAGAGAAGGCGTACGCCGACACCTTTGGCAGTACGTGTCATGGTGCAGGGAGGGTTATGAGCAGGGGTCAGGCGACGAGATCGACCAAAGGGCGCAATATTGCTGACGAACTGAAGGCAAAAGGTATTCTTGTCCGTGCCGACAGTCGGGCTACGCTCGTCGAAGAAGTATCCGAGGCATACAAGGATGTGACAGAGGTTGTGGATGTGGTAGAACACGCCGGGATCAGTAAAAAAATAGTCCAGCTAAAACCGATGTGTGTTATTAAGGGGTAGCTTACATCGAATAATCTTTGATTTTTGGTGGCTTGAATTGCTTGTTTTTTTGTCGTGTGGATAATAGGTGCGCGGCATTTTTCATAACTCCTGGAGCTAGGGGGTTTTTACGAAGAATTCTGCGAACACTTTCTGCTAGATTATCAAATAAAATATCTCCTCAAAACACTTTTTTCTCGTTTTTCTTGATACCGGTATTACACCATTTCCTAACTGGACTATGCCGGGTTTTGGCAGGCCGAATAAATTACATGTATCGCGATCCGTCGTGTTGGCAAGAATGGTTTAGAAAGGTGCACTTTGAATACCCCGCACAATATCGACTCATATGTCACAGACCGGTTTCGTATGGTGCAATACCAGCTTGTAAGTCGTGACATTCATGACGAGCGGGTGATATGGGCAATGTCCGAAGTACCCAGACACCTGTTTGTACCGGAATTATACCGTCATGCTGCATATGAGGATTGCCCTTTGCCTATTGGTGAAGGGCAGACCATTTCGCAGCCCTATATGGTTGCCATCATGACGCAGTGTCTTGAATTAAAGGGGGGAGAGCAGGTATTGGAAATAGGGACGGGCTCGGGATATCAGGCTGCAATCGTGAGTAAATTGGCAAGCCGTGTTTATACCATCGAACGACATGCAGCGCTTGCGACAAAAGCAAAAGGTGTTTTAAAGCAAATGGGATATGATAATATAACCGTAATCACAGGAGATGGAAGCCTGGGGTTACCAGAGAAGTCACCTTTCCATGGGATTATTGTCACAGCCTGTGCGCCTCATGTCCCGCGGTGTTTAGCAGATCAACTTGGAATTGGAGGACGGTTGGTAATACCTATAGGGAATCCTTATCATCAGGTATTACGCCAGATGGTAAAACGGGAAAAGGGAATAGAAGACCGGAATATTCTGGAGTGTGCTTTTGTACCACTCATTGGCGAAGAAGGCTGGAAGGAAGAATAATCTTACAGCGAACACACGTTGTGGTATTACCATGACAAAGTTTTTTTGCAGGTTTTTTAGCACCTTCCTTTTTTCCCATTGATAGGGGGGATTTGGTTGCAGCTTTGCTGCGTTATGAAAGTATTTGACCTGTTTCAGGATTTGTGTTAAAATCTTACCATTGAAAATTCTAAGGAGAAAGGGTGAAGGGGAAAAGTTTAAGAGGTTTGCGAAAGGCTTTTCCACTTCACCCTTTCTCCTTAATCTTTTTTACGGATATAGTGCATTTTTAACTTAATTCTGTTTTTGGAGAAGAAAGAAACGTATGGCGGACGAATTGACCTATGCATTGATTACTCCCTATAGCCTTTTAAAAAGCCGCACCGGCGGTATTTTAGGCCGGCTGCTTTCGCTATCAAATTTGGATTTTGTGGGTGTGACCATGTTTGCGCCGAGTGATGCCTTTGTTGATAAATATTGCGCTACCATTGAGGAACAAGACTGCAAGCCATCATGGAAAAAGGCCATGAAAGACTATATTAACAGTAGTTTCCGGAGGGTGAACAAGTTTGGGATTACCAACAGGATGGTATTGCTTTTTTTTAAAGGCCCCCGCGCCCTTGAAAAATTGAAGGATGAGGTGATCGGGCCGATTACCAGCTTTCAGGGGCACACCATTCGGGGGAGCTTCGGAGATTTTGTAGAGAGTTCGGATGGCAAAATCGAATATTTTGAACCAGCAGTTGTATCTGCGGCAGACCATCGCACGAATGATAAACAGTTAGCCCTGTTTGCTGAATATTTGTCAAATGATGGTGGGGTTTTAGAGGACATTGTCAAGTTTTCCGAAGGAGTGAAGGCTGAAACAACCTTGGTCATTCTCAAACCCTTTGAGGAACAAAGTCCGTTACCAGGAAATATGATTGATATGTTTTCAAGGGCGGGTTTATTCATTGTCGGAATTAAGCTTTTGAGAATGAGTATTGCGCAGGCAGAGGATTTTTACGGCCCGTTAATCAACATCTTTCGGGAAAAATTGAAGCCCAAACCAGAGAAAATCGCTGAAAAGCTCAAAGAAGCTTTAAAATCTGTTTTAACCTTTGAAGTGCCGAATGCGATTGTGAGTAGCCATGCAGAGCAGTTGTCAGAGCAGCTTAAAGATATGAATGCAATGAACGAATTTAACAAAATTGTGCAGTACATGACGGGTCTGGACCCTGAAAAATCAAGCCCCGCAGATAAGAAAAGACCAGGAACCGCCAGATGTCTTGCCTTGTTATATCGTGGCCCGGATGCCATTCATAAAATACGAAATATCCTCGGGCCTACGGATTCAAAGAAGGGCGAACCCGGCAAGGTTCGCAGAATTTATGGTGAGGATATTATGAAAAATGCAGCCCACGCCTCAGATGCTGTAGAAAATGCCGAACGTGAACGGAAGATTATTGGGCTGTGGGATAATAAGGGACACTGTGAGCTGAAAGAGATGATCGAAAATTATTTGCGGTCAAAGGGATCATGCTGATACAAAAGATAAATGTAGGTCCTTTGCAGGTGTGTTGTTACCTTGTTATCGACAAGGAAGCTGCTGAAGTGATGGTTATTGACCCTGGCGCAGACGAGGGAATGATTATTGCTTTTTTAAAAAAACAGCAACTGCTTCCAAAAAGTATTGTAATCACCCATGGGCATGGCGATCATATCGGCGCCAATGCCGAACTAAAAAAATCCTTTCCTGCTGTGCATATCTGCGTTCATGAAGCAGACCAGGACATGCTCCCTTATCCGGCAAAAAACCTTTCCATCCTTGCCGCTTTTTATGGAGGCACAACGGTGAGGTCGCCAGTGGCAGACCGATTGCTGAACGATGGGGATACGGTTGCTGTCGGAAAATATACCTTTGAAATTATTCATACGCCGGGACACACGCCAGGTGGAATATGCCTGTACTATAACGATCCGGAGGATGAAAACTCCCCCGTGCTGTTTTCCGGGGATACCCTTTTCAAAGAGAGTATTGGCAGAACGGACTTTCCAGGCTGCAATCAAAAAAAACTCATACAGGCCATTAAAGAACGATTGTTTGTGCTGGATGAAAGAACGATCGTGTATCCAGGTCACGGGCCATCAACGACGATAGCGGAAGAGAAAAAAAATAATCCTTTTGTTGCTGAGGTAATCATTCATGGCTGAAAGAAGAGAAAATATAAAAGAGTTATTCATTGAAGAAGAGATGAAGGATTCGTATCTGAGCTATGCCATGAGTGTCATCATGAGCCGTGCGCTTCCCGATGTAAGGGATGGGCTGAAACCATCGCAGAGACGTATTCTGGTGGCCATGAATGATCTTGGGCTTGGTCCCCGTTCCAAATTCAGAAAATGCGCCAAGATTGCAGGTGATACCACAGGTAATTATCATCCACATGGTGAACAGGTGGTTTATCCCACCCTCGTTCGCATGGCGCAGGATTTTAATTATCGGTATCCATTGATTGAGGGGCAGGGAAACTTTGGCTCTATTGATGGAGACCCTCCTGCAGCAATGCGTTACACGGAAGCCCGCATGACTGAAGCGACAATGGTTATTATGGAGGATTTGGAGAGAGAAACTGTTGATTATGTGCCCAATTATGACGATACCCGGACGGAGCCGGTTGTCCTTCCTTCCAAGTTCCCCAATTTACTGTGTAACGGATGTTCCGGTATTGCGGTCGGCATGGCCACGAGCATTCCACCTCACAATGTGAATGAGATCTGCGATGGAATTGTTGCAGTTATTGACAACGCAGAGATTACCGTTGATGAATTGATGAAGATCATCAAGGGGCCTGATTTCCCCACGGGGGCTTTAATCTGCGGTATGGAAGGGATCAGAGAGGGATACCGGACAGGGCGCGGAACGATTATCGTCCGGGCACGGGCTCACACAGAAACGTCGAAAAACGGGAAGAAGAGCATTGTTGTGACGGAGATACCCTATCAACTGAACCGGGACAATATCCTGGAGCGGATTGCTGTATTAGTGCGGGAAGACCAGATTAAAGGTATTTCAGATGTTCGCAACGAAAGTGATCGGGACGGAAGCCGTCTGGTTATAGATCTGAAGAAAGGGGAGGACGAAGAAGTTGTTCTCAACCAACTCTATAAACACACAAAACTCCAGGATAGTTTCAGCATTATTATGATTGGCCTGATCAACAATCGGCCGGAAACGCTCAACCTGAAGCAGATGTTGGTCTACTATATTGAGCATCGAAAAGTTGTCATCATCCGAAGGACAAAATATTTACTGGAGAAGGCCCAGGCCAGGGCTCATATCCTGGAAGGGTTAAAGATCGCCCTTCAAAATATTGACAGAATCATCCAGTTGATCAAGACCTCAGATTCTATTGAAACGGCGCGACGGGGACTCATGAGCGAATTCTCCCTCTCGGAACTTCAGGCAAATGCCATTCTGGATATGAAACTTCAGAGGCTGACGGGACTTGAACAAGGGAAAATCGAAGAAGAGTATAAAAAATTATGCGCCGATATCAAGGGATATCAGGCGATCCTGTCTGATGAAAAGTTGGTGCTGAATATTATTAAGAAAGATATTGAGGAAGTGAAGGAACGCTTTGGTGACAAACGCCGCACGGAGATCGTTAGCGCCGTTACGGAGTTGAATATGGAAGATCTTATTGCCGAGGAAAGCGTCGTCGTTATTATTAGTCACGAAGGCTATATTAAGCGATTACCCATTGCCTCATACCGGAAGCAGCACCGCGGCGGCAAAGGTGTCTCCGGTGCTGATATGAAAGAAGGGGATTTCATCGAGCATCTGTTTGTAGCTTCAACCCATGACTATATCCTGTTTTTTACTGACCAGGGCAGAGTTTACTGGCTTAAGGTTTACGATATACCGCAAATGGCCCGAACGGCTAAAGGAAGAGCACTAATCAATTTGCTTGAGTTAAAAGAAGACGAAAACGTAACTTCTCTCATTCCCATAAGGGATTTTGACGAGCGGCAACTGGTTATGGCCACCAGGAATGGAATTGTGAAAAAAACGGTGCTCAATGCCTACGGAAATCCGAAAAAGGGCGGTATTATCGCCATTAATCTGGATGAAGAGGACAAGTTGATCGGGGTGAAATTAACCAATGGCAAACAGGATATTATCCTTGGCACCGAACAGGGAAAAGCCATGCGTTTTTCAGAAGAGGACGTCAGAACCATGGGGCGCGTTACCCATGGGGTAAAAGGAATCACCCTTAAGGAGAACGATAAGGTACGGGATATCGTGATCGTTGATGAGCAGGCAACGCTGCTAACGGTTTGTGAAAAAGGGTTCGGAAAACGTACCGACTTTGCCGAATATCCCGCTCATCGCCGGGGTGGACAGGGTGTTATTAATATTAAAACTACCGAGAGAAACGGAAAGGTTGTTTCGCTGATTGATGTGAGGGACGAAGACGAACTGATCATGATCACTGCGCGGGGGCAGGTTATCCGTACTCCGGTTAATACCCTTCGCACCATTGGAAGGAACACGCAGGGGGTTACGCTCTTTTCTATTGAGGAAGGAGACAAGCTAGTCTCTGTTGCGCGTGTTGTTCCGGAAGAGACGAAGGCAGAAGGGGGAGCTGAAGAAACGGGAAACGAAGTGGAAGAGGAGAAACCCACGGATGAAGGTGCACCGGAGGATGCTCTTGAGTAAATTGCCCGGTCGTTGTTCATAACACCTCGTTTTTAAAATTTCTGCGAAATATCTTTTCTTTATTGAGGGTGCGGAAGATGAATCCCGATGACGAGTATTGGCTGCCTTTTCATGGGGTTTTTAAAACCTTATCCTGCCTTAAAAACAGGCATTCCAGAAAAAAATATTACGACAATGGACCAGAAATTTCCCATATCCGCCTGTGTTATCACGTTTAATGAGGAATCACGCATCCGCGATTGCCTCGAGAGTGTGAAGTGGGTGGATGAGATTGTTGTGGTGGATTCCTTGAGTACCGACAAGACGGTGGATATTTGCAGGGAATATTCTCGCAAGGTGTATCAACGGCCATGGCCGGGTAATATCGACCAAAAAAACTATGCCATGGGTCTGGCTAAAAACGACTGGATCCTTAGCCTTGATGCGGACGAACGACTTTCGCCAGGACTTATTCGGGAGATTCAGGATGCTATCCGTAACCCGGGTAATATCCCGGGGTTCTTTTTCCCGCGGCGCAGTTTCTATTTAGGTCGATGGATCTGCCATGGGGAGTGGTATCCTGATTACCAATTGCGACTCTTCAAAAAGGGCTGCGGACAGTGGCAAGGCACAAATCCTCATGGGCGAGTTATCGTACCGGGGAAAACCGGCTATATGAAACATGATCTTTACCACTTCAATTATAAAAACTTTTCGCATCAGTTGAGAACGATTGACAATTACTCCACGATTTTCGCTGATATTATGGCCGATCGCGGCAGGGGTTTTAGCCTCCACAAACTCCTCTTTCAGCCTCTGTATAAATTTATCAGGGGATATTTTTTCAAGAGAGGTTTTCTGGATGGCCTGCCTGGGTTTATCATTGCAACCTCGAGCGCCTTCTATATTTTTGCAAAACAGGTAAAACTCTGGGAGCGAGTACGGAGTCCTGAGAAAAAAGACAGTGAAGGGAGTAAAAGGTAGGTCAACACTCAATGCAATTCTTTCGGCAGATCGTGAGTTTTTTCTGTTCCCCTGTTTCTATACCAAATCCTTCTGCGTTTACCGGGTATCTGTCGAAGAGAATCAACCATGTTCATTGGCTTATCCATAACCAACACGCATTTCTCATTCCTTTTCTTGAACGCTTGAAAGATGCTAACGCAGAGACTCTGATGGCAACACCCCTCCCGAGACGGCATCACTATAAGAAGATGGGTGAATTTGAAATTACCTATGAAGGCAAAAAAGAGCCATATCTCGTAAAAATATATAACTACCCTCGTCTGCTTCAAAAGACAAAACAATGTTTCAAAAATACACGGGGATTCCACGAATTTAATGCCGCATACCTGACGGCAAAGAGAGGGATTCCGGTAGAAGTGCCGGTTGCCTGTGGGGAGCGAAAGTATTTCTTCACGAAAGAATCCTATTTGATTGTAAGGAAGATCAGGAACAGTCAGTCGATACGTCAATACTTCAAAGGTAACACCCCGCTGAAAGAAAGAAGAGACGTTTTGAGGAAATTCGGCAGCCTTGCACAGAAGATGCACAAATCAGGGATACAGCAGGATGCCTTTTCTCTGGATAATTTTTTGGTGTATGATGAAAACGGAGCTAAAAAGATCATCGTAATCGATTTTGAGATGGTGTCAGTTCACACACGGAGCCTTATAGAAAAGCTTTGTCTCTGGTATCTGGCAAAACTAAACCGTGAGAAAGGCAATTTCACTGATACGGAGCGGGTCAGATTTCTCTTGTCGTACATGAGCCACGATATTGCCCGCTGGAAATCAATTGCAGGAGACATTGAGTCCATGACGGTGCAGATACAAAAGAAAGGTGCAAAAAAGGCATCCAGGCTTTGTGTTCGTGAAAATAAGAAATTTGATTTCTTCAAAAACGCTCAATTCCGTGGGTTTTACCGGAGAAATTATTTAAGAGAAACTCTGGAAAAGGCGTTGTATATTATGGAAGAAACCGGGCAGGATGACATTTCGATAAATCATCTGCACGTCTCGCGGTTGACTCAAAACAGTTCATCGAGGTTCAATTATCGCAGCTTGAAACAATTATGGATAAAGGCAAACACTTTATTTGCATTAAAAATTGACGTGCCCGTGCCTGTGGGCATTTTTGAAAGACGCTCCCCAAATGAGCAAAAGGAAGGCTTCCTTATCTCTGAGATGCCGGATAACTGCACCCCCTTGAGTCGTTGTCCTAACTGGTTTTCTGATCGAAATATTTTCCTTTCCCTGAAAAGGCTTGCAGAACAAGTTTCTCCCTTTGGCACCCTAAATAAACAACTGAGTTGTCAGGACATCTTTACCCTGGTGCAGGGGAACCGTTTCCGATGTTATCTGGGAAATTATCATTCCTTTTCAATCAATCGGCTTCCGGGAGAAACGAACAAATCGATCAATGTGCAGATAATCAGGAATCTATTCCAAGCGCACCATGCATCGGCAACACGATAAGCACGAAGTTTGCTATTATTTCGATTTTTCATTGCCTCTGTGCCTGACGTCAAACTTATCTGGTTGCAATAGAGTGCAGAGGAATCTCCATTCAGTGTAATGGCCTGTTATGGCCGTTTAAATTTTTCTTTCGGCTGAATGATAAAGATTTTTCCATGCCTCTTGTTTGCTCTTGAATTTTGTACCATGATTATGTCAAGTTCTTACATCAAAATCGACAAAGGTTAGTTCTTCTTCAAGGCATTTTATAAACCCAGTAATATCAAAACCAGACATAACATACAATTCGGTGAATTTAAAATACTCGCATCCGTTTTCTATTTTCCTTTCGGATACCACATGATGCAGTAAAGCTGCAACCAAATCTCCCCCTATCGTTCGATTGATCCTTCGGTAAGCCCAGGATATTGCGCTGTGCATGGTGAGCCTGTCGAACCATCACAACAAAATCAAGGGGGCGAAGGAACATAAACATTAACTTGTTTTATTAACAAATTTTATTCATCACGGTATTTTTATATCAATCATCTTGCCAGCTTATAGGAGGACAAAGCCATGATGAAGATTGGGACATTCTCAAAACCCTTTTACCAAACGATTGGAAAAGTTTAGCTGTAGATACAAATGCGTTAAAAGGCTTGCGCAAGGATAAATCAGAAGAAGCCATTAAAATAGTTCATAAAAAACTTAAAAGACACACAAGCAAAAAGGGTATTGAACTGAAACCGGAGACCCTTATTATGCCAAGTACGCAATTGTGTTCGCCACGTTTCCTGAAAATCAATTTACCGCTTTTGATACCTTAGAATGGCATAGAATCCTATGGCAAATTAAACTGGCCTTTAAAAGATTTAAACAAATCGCGCAATTTGGATATTTACCGAAATACGATGATGATAGTTCGAAATCTTGGCTTTACGGCAAATTATTCGCTGTTCTTTTAACAGAAAGATTAATAGATTTTGCCAAGTCCTCCCTCCCGGGGGGGACACACCATGTTCCAGCCAGAGGACTCAAAGCCAATGAAGTAAATTTACTTTTATGTTTCATCAAGTAAAACGGGTTATAGAACCGGCGTTATTGTTACAGGAAGTTCTTTACTCCTGGAACGGCATTGCTTGCTCTTTAGCAGAAAAACCAAGAACCCGAAATATGCAACTCTCAAAATACTTCGAGTTCACTTAAAACAAGTTAGCGCTTATGGGGGAGTTGAATATTGTGGAGCGTTTTTCTATAATCATGTCAGCTCTCCGGGATTTTTCTTCCTGCCCGTTTTCCCTATTGATTCTTAACAGTTCTGAGATAATATTTCCTGTCACTGTTAGTTTCACTGGTTAGTTACAAACAAATTATATAATATTAAAGAAAAAAATTGGGAGATGTTTTACAATAGCGAAGCAATCGTAAGTGAAATGTTAGAGCGATTAGATATCAGGATAAAAAGTGCGAAAATTTCAAAAAAAATCGAAGCATTAAAAAATAAGCAATCATCGAATAACGAAGGTCTGGCCACTCTGAACTAATCCCCCAAGTTATGTTTTCGGTTGTGGGGTTGCATGGATTCCGTTGTGATGGTCCGACGGGCTCACCAGCACGGCGCTGCATCCCGAGCCTGACGAAGGACCAAAAATATATCGCACTGACAAATAATGTTTGTCAGTGCCATCCTATAATCCGCTTAAATAAAATGAAAATTCCTGTACAATTAAATTAAAAATATTTTCACAAACCTTTTTTTACAAAACGGTACTAAGGATATTATTCAATCATGGAAATTGCTGAATTTTTTTTAAAATTTTTAATGATTCTGGTGTTCGCAAAGTTCTTTGCGGAGATGTTTGCTTATTTGCGGCTTCCTGCTGTTCTGGGAGAGGTTGCTGCTGGTATAATTTTGGGCCCCAGCCTTCTGGGGGTTTTAACAGTAGATGCAACGCTTCGCCTGCTGGCAGAAATTGGGATATTACTCCTGCTGTTTGAGGTTGGGCTGGAAACGGATATAGGTCAAGTTGTAAAAGTGGGGGCACAATCATTTTTAGTTGCAATCAGCGGGGTTGCAGCGCCTGCAATTGCCGGCTACTGTTTAAGTAAATACGTTTTTAATCAATCTGGTATTACCTCGCTTTTCATTGGTGGGACAATTGTAGCCACAAGTATTGGAATAACGGCACGCGTGCTCATCGATATAAAGAAACATCGATCCAGAACAGCCAAGATCGTCCTTGGCGCCGCAGTTCTTGATGACATTATCGGTGTCGTTATTCTTGCAACATTGTTTGATTTTGCTGTAAAGGGAGAGGTTAGTATATTTGATACGGTTAAAATCGTTGGATTCATCTCCATCTTTTTACTCATTGCACCGATAATTACGAAACTGTTCGTCCCTCTAATCTCAAAAGCGTCCAATTATAGCAAAACGGACGGAACAATACCCACAATTATGGTTTCTCTGATTCTTGCCCTTGCGTTTATTTCGCACAAAATCGGCGCTCCTGGAATACTTGGTTCTTTTGCGGCCGGCATTGCATTAGCACGACGTTTCTTTCTCCCGCTAGGTTCCGCAATAGACCATCACAGCCCTGCTCTCGCCGAAAAAATTGAGGAAAACATGAAGCCAATTATCGGTCTTTTTGTCCCCGTATTCTTTGTGGTTGTCGGGGCTTCAATCAACATGAAAGTAATTGACTTCTCATCAATAACCTTCTGGCGGATGGCTGGGCTTTTGGTTCTCATTGCCATTGTCACAAAAATGATAAGTGGGGTGTGGGCCAAGGGTGGTTTAAGGACAAAACTTTCAACAGGCATTGCTATGGTTCCAAGAGGAGAAGTAGGCCTCATCTTTGCCGAGGTAGGAAAAGAAGCAGGCGTGTTTGATGATCTAATTTATGCAATCATTGTTTTCGTTGTCGCCTTAACGACACTGATAGCGCCCGTTTTATTGAGGTTTGTTATGAGGGATGAAGAATGACTTGGTGTCAGTCCTCTGTAATACTCAGGCACAAGTAGAGCAGGAAACTGACACAGTGGCTTAGGTTTGACATGTCTGCTTCCTCCCCTTTCGCCTGACGGTGTTTCACGAGACTAACCACGCCCTATTCCCAACACTTCCTCATCAAACCGTACGGTCAGTTTTCCCGAAGATGACTTTCCGATCCTTTCGTTGGCAAGAAGGAGCCGAACCATCTTCATCCCCACTCGTTACCAGATACTTTGGACAATGCGACAAAGCATCCTTTTTAAATTATACATCTTTTTTGCGTCGATAGGCTGGGGTCACCCATTAGAAGGCTTTTATCCTATGACTATCAGATCTTCATGTTTCAATGGATAAACCCCGATGAATGAATAAAATGAAGGATTGTGGCAAGGCCGCTCTGATTGGAATTTGAAGATGCTTTTTGTCATATCACAGCAAGAGACAAACGGGGAGGCAGAATATTTTTGATGACAGAGACCGGGAAAAGTTGTAGTATGCTTAACGTGGACATTGCTGGCCTCCTAATAAAGAGATTATATGGCCATATTCATCTTTATAAGAAATACCAAATATCCACCTTTTTCAATACTTTTTTATCTATTCTCCCTCCTTTTTCTTTAATTACTTGAATTACTTGGGATAAGAATCATTTTTTTAAATCCTCATTTCTTTTGGAACAAAAGTCTTCTATAATTTGTTCACTGGATGATAAGGTTGTAGAGCGACGAGGCTCGTCGCTCTACAACCTTAATTTAACACGTAATTTTCTTATAGATACAACATCATTAAATATCGCTAAAAAACATAATTATGTGTAAATCAGCTTGCAGGATATCTGTGCGGTATCTATTCATACTTTTGTCCGCAGTGGCAATAGTTGTATTAACACAAAAGACAGAATGCAATATAAATTCCCTGTCCACACCGGATATCGGGCACGTGAGCCGGAATACCCTGGATGTAAAAACTGCGAGAGAAAATACCCATAGTGTCAAATCGAATGCTGGTACTGCAAGTTATTGCACATACTCCACGTCGAATCTAACCAATTACAATCATTCAGCAGAGACCAAGCACTGTAAAAAAAGGAAGAAAGTAAACCCTGCTTATGCAATAAAAGCTATCAACGTATTCACCGGAAAGAAAAACAGGAATCAATTTCATACCAAATCAACAGACTACCGATGTTGTGAAATAGTTGCTGATGTACCGTTTCACGACCCGTCCGCAAAAGTAAAACTACCGGCATTACTCCCTGTAATTCCTCATTACAAGCCTAAGCAAACCCTACGCTGGCACATGATCGTTTAGGACGTCAGACAACTATCAGAATCAAAGTTGTCTGAATACAATGTTGTTCATGAGAAATTTTTCTCTGTTCAATATTTTAATCCAGCCACTTATCCTGCATTCAAGACAAAAAATTCATTGAATTTATACGCAGATTTGGAAAATATTATGAAAAGACGGTCTTTATTCTATAACAACACCCATCTTTCTATAGCAATAATATTTTTGCTATTATTTTTTGGTTCAAAAATAGTAAGCGCTGAAGAAATCGGAATAAAAGAGGCATTAGACTTATTTTATAAAAATAATTACGATATCGCTAAAAATAAATACGAAATAGACAAGGCATCCGCCGATCTTTTAGAAGCAAAACTAAGGCTAAACCCAACCCTTACAATAAACGGCAGTGGGTTTGCTTTTGCTTCGGGTTATGGCATTATAAACGATCAACTTCCATCTCAATTATCTGTAAGGCTGGACCAGCCGGTAAGGCTCGGAAATAAAAAGGAACTCGCTATAGCATCGGCAAAAGAGAATCTGGAAGCCACCAAGTTATCTTACAAAGATTTTATCAGGAACATCCTCGTAGTATTTTATACGGTATATTATAATCTTAGTCTTGATAGGATAACGATTGATTTTTCCCGAGATGAATTGGCGAGATTTGAAAAGATCATAAAAGTTGCAGAAATAAAATATAACAAAGGTTTTCTATCCTTTAATGATTACACAAAACTAAAACTCACAAGGATAGATCTCGAAAATGCCCTCATAATTTCTGAAACTAAATACAAGAATGATCTTGAGGATTTTAATCTCCTTTTAGGAAGCAAAAATCATCTAGAACCTGCCAAAATGCCGTTTCCAGAAAAATTTCAAGATTATACAGAAGGATGTCTCCTGGAAAAGGCTTATGCTAATAGACCCGATTTTTTATCAATTCAAAGACAGATAAAAGCATCCGGATACAACGTTTCATTAGCCAAGGCAAAACGAATACCAGATATCTCGGTAGGGGTTGAATATGACGCCTTTGGAACAGCCTGGGATCCAGGAGCTGGTGGGGGTATAAGTGTTGGTCTTCCATTGTTTAACAGAAATCAGGCAGAGATTTCTCGGCGGATTGCTGAACGTAACCAAATAGAGATACAGGCTGAAAAGACAAACAACCAAATTATAACTGATATAAGACAATCTTTAAGCAATTACAGAGGATCTTTAAAGATCTTTGAATCGTATAAAAGAAAGAAGACTGAGATAGAAAAGTTTTTAGAGGATAGCGAAAAGGCTTTTTCCTTAGGAGGAGTTACCGTGCTTGATCTGATAGATACCAGGAGAACCTATAAGGATTTTATGACAAAACATAATCAGTCTCTGACACAAACTATGCTGAACACAGAACTCTTGAAGGTCTACACAGGAGAAACAAAATGAAGAAGGCGTTATGCTTAATAGTACTTTTTTTTACCCTTTTGACCTGGGTGATAGGTTGCGGAAGCAAAAAAGAGGGGAAAAAAGAGGAAGGTGGTAATGAAGCGAAGACTTTGAAAGTCTCTTTTCAGGAGGTACAAACATTCACAGAAGCCACAGGCAGCATACAGATAGATACTGAGGGTGGAGCGAAAATAATCTCCCCCCTGAGCGGAACCATTGATAAAACGTTTGTTGCGGTTGGCGATAAAGTTAGAAAAGGAGATCCCTTAGTAGCCATAAGGAGCTCAGAAGTAAGCGACACCTATGCGGACTATCTCTCAAGCATCTCGCAGCTTAAACAGGCAGAAAGAATATATAGTCTTAATAAAGAACTGCTTAAAGTTGGCGCCGTTGCAAAAAATGAGATCATCAATGCAAAAGCAAATTATGAGCAACTAAAGGCGATAAAAGAAGGACATAAAAAGAAACTTGATATTTACGGTATAAACCCCGCTGCCCAAAGTAGTTTTCAAGATCGGTTGGTTTTGAAATCCCCAATCGACGGTGTTATAGCTGATTTTCAAATCCATATAGGCGACCGTGTGGATCCATCAAATCCTTTAATGACAGTTGCAGATCCATGCAAAGTATTTGTGATTGCCAACATTTACGACACGGATATTCAAAAAATTCGTAAAGGAGACGAAGTGGTTTTTTCCACGGACGTCTTTCCCAATAGAGAGTTTAAAGGAAGTGTTGCTTATGTGAGCGATATAGAAGACCCGGACTCTAAAACTGTGAAGACATACATTAAGGTTTCGAACGAAGAGAATATATTCCGGTTAAATATGTTTCTAAGAATTAAAATTGTAAAAGGACTTATTGTTTATCCTGTTGTGCCAAAGACAGCCCTCTTATATAAAGATGGAGAATTTTACGCATATGTTAAAAGTCAACAGAGATTGGAACTCAAGAAGGTCTTGCCTGCACTTGAAGTTTCAGAAAGGTTAATGGCCGTTGAGGGATTAACGGACTCAGACGAAGTCGTTTTATCAGCCATTGATATGGAGAAGCTATGAAGAAATGGGTTATTTTCGTAAGCGAGCACAGCCTTCTTTTCTTATTACTTGTTTCATTTTCCACTTTAGGCTCTTTTTTCTTTATAAAAAGCCTCAACATTGAGGCCTTTCCTGATCCAGCGCCCCCCATTGTAGAAATTGTTACCTTGTACGAAGGAAAATCAGCCGAAGAAGTAGAGAAGCTTATAACAATACCTGTAGAAATATCCCTCGCAGGTATGAGGGGACTTGAAAGAGTAAATTCTATCTCCCTCTACGGGCTTTCGGACATCAAATGCAAATTTTCATACGATGTGAGTTATAGAGAGGCAAAGCAGGAGGTCTTAAACAGGCTTGCAGGTCTTTCACTGCCAAATGGAGTTGCGCCTTCTGTAATCCCTAATCCCATAGGGGAAGTCATGAGGTATACCGTGACCGGCTCTGAAAACCTCATGGAGTTAAGGACATTGCAAGACTGGGTAATATCAAAACAATTGAAAACGGCGGAAGGCGTTGAAGACGTCGTAAGTTTCGGAGGCTACATAAAGGCATATGTTGTAAAAATTATCCCTGAAAATCTTATAAAATATGGCATATCCCTGTCAGAAGTAATTGATTCACTGGAAAAGGCAAATCTCAACGTCGGGGGGCGGGCATTTGAGATGGGAGACCAATACTATATGGTCAAAGGAATAGGCAGGATACAAAGCCTTGATGATATAGAAAATAGCCTGATAGCATACAAAAATGGAAAGCCTATACTGGTAAAAAACATTGCTGAAGTAACTATTGGTAATATTCCACAAACAGGGATTGGAGGTCTCGACAATAGGAACGAGACCGTAACAGGGACGGTAATCCTCAGAAAAGACGCAAAGGGGATACCCTCTATAAAATCAATCCATGAAAAAGTAAAAGAGATTAATGAAAGAGTATTGCCAAAGGGAATCAAGGTTGCGCCTTTTTACGAACGATGGGATTTGATAACTACCGTTATAAAAAAGGTAATAGAAACAGCGCTCTCTGGCGTTGGACTGGTGGCGATTGCGCTCTTTCTTTTTCTCGGGAACATCAGAGCGGCAATTATTACCACCATGGTAATCCCCATATCACTCTCGATTACCCTCGCATTGATGTCTATAAAAGGTGAGTCCGCCAACCTGCTTTCCATTAGTGCAATAGACTTTGGTATTATTGCGGACATACCGCTCCTCTTGGTGGAAGATTATTTTAGGACATCGAAAAAAGCAGGCGCTGATTTGAATGCTATGGTAAAAGTTGCTGAGGATATTGGCAAGCCTATCTTGTTTTCTGTCCTTATTATATTTGTTGCCTTTATACCAATCTTCACCATGAAGGGAGCGGAATCTCAAATATTCTCACCGGTAGCCAAGACGTACGTCTATGCCCTTTTATTTACCCTCATTCTTACATTTACCTATCTTCTTGCTTCTACATACGTATTCTTGAAAGGACAACACGAGAGAGAATTCCGGTTCATTGAAATGATAAAAGAGGGATATATTAAACTCGTCAGTTTTCTGCTGAAAAAGTACCGGCTGGTTCTCCTAATAACCTCTATAATTATTGGAATCGGTCTGATTATGGACTTGAGAACGATTGGCACACAATTTCTCCCAAAAATGGACGAGGGAAATATGTATATAAGGATAATATACCCTTATTCAATTTCCTTGAGCAAGGCATATGAAAATACGAAAAAGGTTAGAGATTTACTCATAAAATACCCGGAAGTTAGAGCGGTAAATTTCAGGGTGGGAAGGCCTGAAGACGGTTCAGACCCAAGCGGCCCTTATAATTCAGAATACTTTGTACCGTTAAAACCGTATCATGAATGGAAGAGAAAAATTACCAAAGAAGAACTGGAAGATATTGCACGGGTAGAATTAAACCAGCTTTTCCCCAATGCAAACATCAACATCTCCCAATACATTCAGGACAACCTTGAAGAGGCAATGTCCGGCGTAAAGGGTGAAAATTCCATTAAAATATTTGGAGAAGATTTGCAAGAACTTGATAAGATAGCAAAGAATGTAAAAGGAACGATAGAGCATGTTCCGGACATAAAAGATGTGGGAATATTTCGCGAACTTGGGCAGCCAAACTTATTGATAGAAGTAGACAGGGAAAATGCGTCGGTTCTTGGTCTTACAGTGGAAGACGTCTTGGATACTGTTTCCGCAGTAATGGGTGGGAAAAATGTTAGTGAAATAATACAAGGTGAGAAACGGTTTGCCCTGCTGGTAAGTTTTCCTTCCGAGTACAGAAAGCAGCCGGAAAAAATTGCCAATATACCAATAATATTACCCAATAACGGGATTGTGCCGCTTTCAAGAGTTGCAAAGATAAAATATGACACGGGCGCAACATTTATTTACAGAGAAAACTTTAAAAGATACCTCCCGATCAAATTTAGCGTAGCATCCAAAAATTTAGGCGGTACGGTATTGCAGGCTCAAAAAGAAGTTGAAAAACTAGATATCCCGGAAGGTTACTACATGATTTGGAGCGGTATGTTTAATGAAATGAAAGAGGCGTTCAAAAGATTTTACGTTTCGATACCTTTAGCTATTTTTCTGATACTTACCGTCCTCTTTATGTATTATAAGTCTGTGAGAAATGTGCTCATAACTATGATAGCTCCAACTTTTACTGTAGCCGGCGGACTGACCAGTCTGTTGATTACCGGTGAAAGTCTGAGCATCTCCTCGATTGTCGGTTTCGTTTCTATTATAGGCGTTTCTGTCCTTAACGCCTCAATTCTCATAAGCCACTATATCAGGCTCGCCGATGAGGGAATGGATGTGGATGAAGCTACTCATGCAACAATTCAGGACAAATTCAGGCCAGTGTTTATGAGCGGATTTGTTGCGTCCCTTGGTCTTTTGCCTGCATCGTTAGCTCATGGTGTTGGAAGTCAGGTGCAAAAGCCTCTCGCAATTGTCGTTGTCGGGGGAATGTTAATCGGCACTGCATTGCAATTATTTATTATTCCATTACTGTTAAGATTTATCTCCGTAAAACCCAAAATCGTAAAACAAATGGAGCAGTAGCGATTGATGATTAAATTTTTATAGGTGAAAAACAAACATACTTTTTTATGTAAGAGAATAAGAGAAAATGGCTATGTTGAAAAATAACCAAAACGATTTTCATGATCAGGTAAAGAAGTACATGCAAAATAAGGAGACAGAAATTATTGATTTTGCATGTAAGTTAATCAACCAAAAAACAGAAAATCCCCCCGGGAACGAAATCCTTGCCGCCCAAGTTATCGAAGACTTCTTTAAATCATTACAAATTCCGTACACGATTCACGAAAAGGCAAAGGGCAGGGCAAATATCGTTGGATATATAGGCCACAAAGAAAAACACCCGCCCGCTCCTACATTACTCATTGCATGCCATTTAGACGTTGTACCAGCGGGTGATGACTGGAAGAGAGACCCCTTTGAGGCATGGGTAGAGCATGGCAGGATCTATGGCAGAGGCTCCTCTGACAACAAAGGACAAATGGCGTCCATGATGGTCGTTGCCAGATTTCTGAAAGAACATGAATCTAAACTCCAGGGACAATTCATCCTGGCTGGCGTTGCCGATGAGGAACGGGGCTCCGCTTTGGGCATAGAATATTTACTCAATGAATGCGGGATCAAAGCTGACTACGCAATCATTCCCGATGTTGCACATAATATGCAGCTAATCGACGTAACAGAAAAGGGCGCTTTGTTTTTGGAAATCACCTCTCACGGAAAACAGGCGCATGGCTCCCGGCCAGAAACGGGGATAAATGCCATATGGAATATGATGACCCTGCTGGAACGCATGAAACAATTAACGTTCAATCAAACCTTTCATCCACTCCATACTCCGCCAACCTTGAATCTTGGATCAATCCACAGCGGCACTGCACCAAACATCGTGCCTGCCCTATGCAAAGCGCAGTTAGATATCCGTTACTTACCTGGTGATTCACCGGATAACATTTTCAATAATTTAAAAAACATCATCAAAGAAGTAGAAACCCAGCATCCTGCAAAATTTGACTTAAGAATCATTTCCAGTCAACTCCCAACTGCTGTCTCTATCGACAACCCATTGGTGGAATTGATTTCAAAACACGCCTTAACCGTCCTGGGAACCAGACCACAACCGAAGGGTATGTCCGGAGCAACGGTAACAAAACAGCTCATTCAAAAAGGTATAACAGCCGTTGGGTTTGGTCCGGGCGATAATACTGAGGCACATGCCACAAACGAGTCGATCAGCATTAAAGAACTGGTTGATTTTGCACAAATTATGGTTTTAATTGCCTTTGATCTATTGTCGTAAATAATGCATTACCATAAAACTTTCACATCGATTTATCTTATCAAACTGAAATAAAGCTGTTTTTTTAGTACGCCTGGTATCTTTGTAACAAAGGTACCGTTCTTACAAAAACATGCGTAACGATTCCAACATACAACGAACGGGGAACAGAAAAAATTTAATTCAGGAAATCTTAAATCTCAAAATTTCAGACCTTCACATTGTCATTGTGGATGACAATCCACCCATCCATATTAGAGGCGATTCAAAATACGGACACGATCACCAATTTCACGTTTGTCGGCGATAGGGAAAAGAGGGGCTTAACAAGAGCCTCTATAAGCACACTGCATCGTAAAGAATCAAATATTTTGTATTATATTTGTGTTTATTCTGGCTTGACAAATAGGGTTAATTCGGATAATTTGGCACAAGTTTTAAATAACGATTATTACGTATTTCTGAATTTTCTTTACCCACATTTACAGAAAGGACTACGGCAAGTTCATGGCTGCAAAATTAATTAAGGGAACAGAAATCGGAGAGCAAATTCTTCAGGAGATTACCGCTGAAGTAGCGCAAATTAAGAGTAAATACGGTGTTGTACCAGGGCTGGTGACAATTCTGGTAGGCAGTAATCCCGCCTCTCTATCGTATGTTACCTTGAAGATTAAAACTGCACACCGGTTGGGTTTTAAAGAGGTGCAGGATAATCAGCCGGCTACTATCTCGGAAGAAGACCTGCTTGCACTTATTGATAAATACAACAAAGATGATTCCATTCATGGCATCCTTGTTCAACTCCCCCTTCCAAAACAGATCGATGAAAAGAAGGTGATCAATGCCATTGATCCGGACAAGGATGTCGACGGTTTCCACCCTGTCAATGTCGGGCGCCTTATGATTGGCGGCGATGAGTTAAAATTCCCGCCCTGCACTCCAGCCGGTATTCAGGAACTGATTGTCCGTTCCGGGGTTGAAACCAGCGGCGCCGAGGTCGTCGTTGTCGGTCGCTCAAATATTGTGGGGAAGCCCATTGCCAACATGATGATTCAGAAAGGGAGAGGGGCAGACGCAACCGTGACCGTTGTTCATACGCGTACAAGGAATTTAGCCGAGCATTGTAAGCGCGCTGAAATACTCATCGTTGCAGCAGGCGTTCCTGGTCTTGTGAAACCGGAGTGGATAAAGCCAGGCGCATGCGTTATTGATGTGGGCGTTAACCGGGTTGGTGAAAAGCCCAGCAAGGATGACCCCAAAAAGTTGGTTCCCATTTTGAAAGGTGATGTTGATTTTGAAGCGGCGAAGGAAATCGCCGGATACATCACTCCTGTTCCGGGCGGTGTCGGACCTATGACCATAACCATGCTCATGAAAAACACCTTAAAATCTCTTAAATCCAAACTGGGAATACGGTAAAGTATTTCGAGGGTCAATTTTGACATTTTTGGAAGAATGTAAACGAGGTCAATCCTGTTAGGGCTTAAAACCCCGACAGGATTGACTCATATCCCGGATCTCTTTTTTTCGAAATCGTTCGGATTAACCATCATACTGTTCTTACGGTACCCAAGAAACCATAGAAACGTATCGTTGAATATTTTTGTGTAAGTTTTTTACTCCCTCCTTAACAAAAAATTCGTATGCACTCCTTAATCTTCCTACTATTGCAAGCGGATTCTTTGAAAAACCATGGCCATGCGATGGACGGTATTTAAGTTGCATGTTAAGGCAATAGTGACACAGGACATATCTCTATCCCAAGCGATCTGTCTGGAACGGGAGATACATTTTTGTTTCTTGAGTTACCAATTTTAGCTTATACGGGTGTCTTGTTTTTATACATAAATCCAATTTTTCAACAGTAAAGGTTCATTTAATCAGCCTTTTAAAAGTGGGTATGCAACGAAAATAATCTTCAGCTTTATTACGTTCGATACTTCTGGAAGATGGTATTTAACTTTTTTCATTACTTTGACACGCCAATTTGATATATTGAGCAATATCTTGTAAAACAATAAAGTATTCGTTATAAAAATACTTTAACAACAGTTATCCAAAGCTGCCTACGGTTACGTGAACACAAATAAGAATGTTTGCAGTAATCAAAACAGGATTTGTAGAGAAACTCCTTTTAGTTAACTCTATAGCTGCAGGAGGATAATGATTATGAGATATTTATTGGTAGTTACAACATCGATAATTTTATTGGATTTTTATAGTGTAAAAGTATTTGCTGATATTTCATACGCGGACATGTTTCTGTCCGGCAGGGGCTATAAGCCGGTTGAAGATACACGGTCAGAAAAGCTAACGACTACTCACTTTTCATCAAAAAGCAGCATACCTGATAATCCACTTTACAGAGAGTGGTGCACCAACACCTTCAACAATGGTAAGCAGATCTACGAGGCATACAAGGAAATAGCCTTTGATATCGAGTACCGATCCGAACCACCCAAAACGGATTACTGGCAAACACCGGTAGAAACAAGACAGAGTAAGAAGGGCGACTGCGAAGATTCTGTCTTCCTGTTCTTTTCCCGGCTGTCTGAACTTGATATTGACGGAGATGTTGTATGGGGTTGGGTTACAGACAGGAGGAATTCGATGGCCTTTGCCCATGTATGGTATCAATTATTTGATAAGCGAGGCAAAGCGTATATTGTGGAGGGTTTTTCAAAGGAGTGGAATGGGATTATTCCGGAGGAGATGATCCTTGGAACGGAAGAGCGCGTGCCAACCTTAATATTAAGACATAATCAGATAAACCCTGGAGCAGATAAACTAATCCCACAATTTACAGAACTTTTTGAAGATAAACAATTCGCTTGGGGTATATTTCTTGATAATTCCACGGCTATTAAGGAAATTTTCCAGAAACTTCAGGATATGTTTACCCGCTACAGCCGGCAGATGAGTCAAGTATCGGCAGGCATCCAGCGATCAGCATTTGGCAACTAACCCGACTTTCGCAATTTGAGGGGCATGCAACCCGCTGAGCCAGGAAAACCAAGGAAGCAAATGGGGTCAGACCTTGATTATAGGCGTGCCCAGAAAAGGGTACTGCTTTCTAACGGGTGAAAGTCCCGTCGTGGTAAAAGCCGGAGCCATGTAGCTTGGATGGCAGGGGGCGATGGAAACATTACCTTCCGAAGCCTGTCGATTGGCAAAGGGCAACGATGCAGACCGGGTCAAATGAATCTGTTCTTTAACAAATACTATGTGATAAAGGAACATAGCAGGCACTATTTTCCAAAAGCGAGCTGTTTCAAGCTAAAAGAATACGATAGGTGACCATCGATATCACACAGACAACAGCTCTTCCTCCTTTACATCCCCTGTAACTTTACTATCAGGGCAGAAATTCCAACAAGGGTTATCATTCTGGCTATGTTGAAACCGGTAGATAAAAGAGAAAGTTCTGCTCTCGTGCGGGTAATTCTTCTTCCATACCGAGAGGAAGTACAAACGCCAAAATGAGGACAT